>MDTC01249852.1_pt1 | contig 52564 bp, 41 predicted proteins | sample 811181 | NCBI WGS metagenome assembly MDTC01 (sample SAMN05326644, study PRJNA326480) | marine metagenome | isolation source: seawater | place: Pacific Ocean: North | collected 2011 | reverse complement strand
TTAAACGGAAGCTATGGCTCAAAACTTTTTCCACCCGACTTAGGTTTTTTTTTAAATAATGAAATGGATGATTTTTCTATAAAGCCAGGAATTCCTAACATGTATGGATTAATTGGCGGAGAAATTAATGCTATTGAACCCAACAAAAGGATGTTGAGTTCTATGACACCAACAATTATAGAAAAGGATAACAACCTGTACCTTGTTCTGGGCAGTCCGGGTGGTCCTACAATAATTACTTCTGTTTTACAGACAATTTTAAATTTAGAAGATTTTAATTTTAATATTGATAAGGCAGTTAATTCTCCCAGATTTCATCATCTTTTTCTTCCTGATTTAATATTTCATGAAAAAAGCTCTATTAAAAATTCTGATATGGAATTATTAAAATCTAAAGGATACATTTTAAATAAAAAAAATAGTGTTATTGGCAGAGTTGATGCAATACATGTTGAAAATGGTTTATTATTTGGAGGAGCTGACAAAAGAGGTGATGATAAATCAGTGGGATATTAGTAAAATATTGTCTTTAAATCATATTAAAAATTGTAAATTGCTTGCTTGATTTTTTAAATGAAAAACGCAATTACAATCAATGGAGCTAGAGCTCACAACCTAAAAAATATTGATTTAATAATTCCTAGAAATAAATTAGTTGTAATTACTGGAATATCTGGGAGTGGAAAATCTTCACTTGCATTTGATACAATTTATGCTGAGGGTCAAAGAAGATATATTGAAACATTTTCAGCTTATGCAAGACAATTTGTTGGAGGATTGGAAAGACCAGATGTAGATAAAATTGATGGTTTATCACCAGTTATTGCGATAGAACAAAAAACTACTTCTAAAAATCCTAGATCAACAGTTGGAACCATCACAGAAATATATGATTATATGAGACTCTTGTATTCAAGAGTCGCAGATGCTTATAGTTATAATACTAATGAGAAAATGATAAGTTACAATGACCAGGAAGTTATTAAGTTAATTTTAAAAAATTACATTGATAAAAAGATAACTATTCTATCTCCAGTAATAAAAGCTAGAAAAGGACATTATAGAGAGCTTTTTGTAAATATTAGAAAGCAAGGATTTATAAAGGTAAGAATCGATGGAGTTATTAAAGATTTAACTCCTAATTTGAAGCTTGATCGTTATAAAATTCATGATATTGAAATAGTTGTTGATAGACTTATTGTAAAAGACAATGAAACATCTTTAAAGAGACTCAAGGAGAGCATGATTACTGCTATGTACAGTGGAAATGATTCAATGATTCTTATTAATGAAGAAAATAATAAAACAAAATATTTTAGTAGAAATTTAGTTTGTCCATCCAGTGGAATATCTTATTCAAAACCTGAACCCAATTCTTTCTCATTTAATTCACCCAAAGGAATGTGTCTTAATTGTAACGGTTTAGGAACAGTTAACAAAATTAACTTACAAAGTGTTATTCCTGATGGTAATATTTCTATTCACTCTGGAGGGATAATTCCAATTGGTTCACATAAGAATAATTGGATATTTAAACAATTAAAAACTATTTCAGAAAGACACAATTTTGATCTTAAAGATCCAATAAATAAAATTCCCAAGATAGCTTTAGATGTAATTTTATATGGGGGAAATGAAACTTTCTCTGTTGAATCAAAAACTTTAGGTTTAACTAGAAATTATAATATAGATTTTGAAGGTATTCTTCCATTTATTCAAAATCAATTTAATGAAAATCATTCTTCAAGAATTAAAAGGTGGGCTAAAGCTTTTATGGAAAAAGAAAAATGTTCTTCATGTTTGGGTTCCAGGTTGAATAAGGAATCAATGCATTTTTTAATAAAATCAAAAAGTATTAATGATTTATGCAGAATGGATATAATTGATCTAAAAAATTGGTTCAAAAAAATTGATACAGATTTAAGTGACAGAAAGAAAAAAATTGCAGAAGAAATATTAAAAGAATTAAACAAACGATTAGATTTTTTATTAGATGTTGGATTAGATTATCTGTCTCTTAGTAGACCTTCAAATTCCCTATCTGGTGGTGAATCTCAAAGAATTAGACTAGCTACTCAAATTGGTTCTCAATTAGTAGGTGTTTTATATATTTTAGATGAGCCTAGTATTGGTCTGCATCAACGAGATAATTCTAAATTAATAGAATCTCTTAAGGGTTTAAGAGATATAGGGAATTCTATAATTGTGGTAGAACATGATAAAGAAATTATGGAAAAAGCAGATTACATAATTGATATTGGTCCAAAAGCTGGTAAAAACGGTGGTGAAATAATTTTTCAAGGAACTTACAACCAGATGATCAATAAAAATACCTTAACTGCTAAGTTTTTAAATGGAAGTAAAAAAATAAATATTCCTTTAAAAAGAAGAAAATCGTCTAAAAAAAATTTAAAACTAATTGGATGTAAAGGAAACAACCTTAAAGATGTAGATATTGAATTTCCTTTAGGTGTTATTATAGGAGTTACCGGAGTTTCAGGAAGTGGTAAATCTACATTGATTAACGAAACCCTCTACCCTATTTTAAACAATTATTTTTTTAACGGAGTTAAAGAACCTCTTGAGTATAAAAAAATTTTAGGAATTGACAATATTGATAAAGTAATTGAGATTAATCAATCTCCAATAGGAAGAACACCAAGAAGTAATCCTGCTACCTACACAGGCGTTTACAGTGATATTCGGTCTCTTTTTACAATGACTCCAGAGTCATTAATTAGAGGCTATAAGCCGGGAAGATTTAGCTTTAATGTCGTTGGAGGAAGATGTGAAACATGTCAAGGTGCAGGATTAAGAAAAATTGAAATGAATTTTTTACCTGATGTTTATATAAATTGTGATAATTGTAATGGAAAAAGATTTAACTGGGAAACTTTAGAAATTAGATACAAAGGAAAATCAATTTCAGATATACTTAATATGACAATAAACGAGAGTTGTGATTTTTTTGAAAACTTTCCCAAAATTTTAAGAAAAGTTCAAACTATAAAGGATGTAGGTTTAGGATATGTCACGTTGGGTCAACAGTCTACAACGTTATCTGGAGGTGAAGCACAAAGAATTAAATTAGCAACTGAATTATCTAAAAAAGATACTGGAAATACAATGTATATTCTTGATGAGCCTACTACAGGTTTACACTTTGACGACATTAAAGTGTTGTTAGATATGATTAATAAATTAGCTGATAAGGGCAATACAATAATAATTATTGAGCATAATATGGATGTCATAAAAACTGTAGATCATATTATAGAAATTGGACCACATGGAGGTAGAAATGGAGGGGAAATTATTTTTAGTGGATCTCCTGAAAAACTAATAAATGTTAAAAAAAGTCCTACAGCTGAATATCTAAAAAAAGAATTAACTTAGGGAGTAGTTATGCATAGATCTAATCTTAAAAATTGGAATGAAATTAAAACAAATGATTCTTGGTCAGTTTTCAAGATAATGGGTGAATTTGTAGATGGTTATGAAAAAATGAGTAAAATCGGTCCTTGTGTTTCTATATTTGGTTCTGCCAGAACTAAAAAAGATGATAAATTTTATAATCTAACAGTAGAAGTTGCTAAAAGTATTGTAAAACTAGGTTTTGGGGTAATTTCGGGTGGAGGCCCAGGAATTATGGAAGCAGCAAACAAAGGAGCTAAAATAGCCTTAGGGTCCTCTGTGGGTTTAAATATTGAACTACCTTTTGAACAACATGATAATCCTTACATTGACGAGGATAAATCACTTGATTTTGATTATTTTTTTGTTCGAAAAGTAATGTTCATGAAATATTCCCAAGGTTTTGTTGTTATGCCTGGTGGTTTTGGGACTTTAGATGAACTTTTTGAGGCAATAACTTTAATTCAAACTAAAAAGGCTGAAAAGTTTCCAATTATCCTTGTTGGTTCATCTTTTTGGGAAAAATGCTATAGTTGGTTAAAAGAAGAATTATTAAATAATTACAATTATATAAACTCTGAAGATTTAGATCTAATTTCAATCGTTGATTCCCCTAATGAAGTTGTAAGTATTCTATCTAAATTTTATAAGAAAAAATCATTAAGACCTAATTTTTGATTTTTTAAAATATTATTAATGAGACCCGTATTAGTATTATTTTTTTTATTCTTTATTTTTATTCTAAAATCTCAAGAAAATGTTTATGAGATAGATGCTTTTTTTGATTTAGAAAACAAAAAAATAAATATTAATCAAAAATTAAAGTTTTTTAATAATACTAATTTTGAATTAGAGTATTTAATATTAAATGATTGGGCAAACTCCTATTCTAGCTCTAAAAGTCCCCTTGGAAAAAGACTTTCAGAGGAATATTCTTTAAAATTTCAAAGATCTACCAAAAATCAAAGAGGATATACTCTAATTAATAAGATTTACAATGAAAATGTACTTAATTATTCCAGAATAAAAGATCAAATAGATTTAATAAAAATTAATTTATTGAACCCATTAAAACCAGGAGACTCTATTTCATTTAATATTGATTTTCAGATTATTTTACCAAATGATAATTTTACTGGTTATGGAATTAATAAGTCATTAGATGTAAACATTAGAGATTGGTACTTTACATTCTCCATGATAAAAAATGATAAATGGATAATGGAGAGTAATTTAGATTTAAATGATCTGTCTCACGACTTTAGTTTTTTTAAATTCAATTTAACCTACCCTATTTCTTATACTTTGATTACTGACATTGAGGGAATTAAAAATAAAACCAAAAAAAATATAAATTTTATTTCTTCTTTTGAAAAAAGAAAAAATTTAAATATTCTTCTTTTAAAAAACTCAAGCTTTTTGAAGTTTAAAATAAATGATAATATTATAATTACCGATATATTTAAAAAAACTAACAAAAACGATTCTTTAATTAATAATGTATTTAAATACGCTAATAATAAGACGGGTAATAATATTAATTTCAATGATTTAGATACTTCTTTAATTAAAAAAGATTCTATTATTTCTAAAACTGTAAAATATGTTAACGATAGATTAGGCTTTTATCCATTTAAGAAAATAATAATATCAAAGCATAACATTTCTAGAAGACCTATATATGGATTAAATAATTTCCCTGAAATTATTAGTCCGTTTAGTCAATATTTTTTATTTGAATATAATTTTTTAAAAGAACTTTTACATACTTATTTAGTAGAATCTTTTTCATTACACAACAGAACAGATTATTGGGAAATTGAAGGAATTGTAATCTATTTATTAATGGATTATGTAAACCTTTATTATCCTGACTTAAAATTAATTGGGAAGTACAGTAGATTGAAAATTCTCAAAAACAGAAATTATTCAATGTATAATTTTAATGAACAATATAGGCTGTTTGAAAATATTGTTTCAAGTAGAAATATTAATCAACCTATAAAAACTCCCTTAGACTCATTGACTAGAATTAATCATAAAATTATTAATCCATATAAGGCCGGTATGGGCTTAATAATGTTATCGGAATATTTAACAAAAGAGATTGTGGATAGTTCAATAGAAAAATATTTTAAGGAAAATAAATTAAAAAAAGAGAATCAAAAAATACCCTTTAGAGAAATAATAAATAAAAAAACATTAAACAATACAGATTGGTATTTTGAAAGTTTTTTAACTAATAAATCTTTTCGAGATTTTTCAATTAAAAAAGTTAATGAAAGTGATAGATACTCTAATTTTAGATTATCAAGCATCAATAAATCGAGTTTGCCAATTAAACTATCATTTATAAAAGATTCAAAGTTAATAGATCAAAAATGGATTAAACTACAAAAAAAAGATAGTATTATTTCTTACGAAAATGGTAAATATGATTACTTAGAGATAAATAAAAGTAAAAATATAAATGAAGTTAATTATAGAAACAACCTTGCTTCGTTTAACAGAAAAAATAAGCCTTTCAAATTTATTTTATTTAATGATTTTGAAAATATTTATTATAATCAAATTTACTATATGCCTCTAATTGGTTATAATTTATATGATGGTTTTCTGCCTGGTGTTAGCTTATCTAATATTAATCCAATTAAAAAAATATTTTCTTACAAAATCAAACCTTTTTATTCAACAAAACAAGGGACTATTTTGGGAAGTGCTCAGTTAAATTATATTAAATATTATGAAAATAAAAAATTGTTCAGTACTCAGTTTTTTTTAGGGGGTTCTTCTTTTCATTACAAAGAGAATCTATCATACACAACATTTTACCCTTCAATCTTATTTACATTTAGAAATCCATATTTAAGATCTAACTATAGACAATTAATAAATTTGAGATATATAAGTATTAATAAGGAAAATAATCAAAACATCGAAAAAAATCCTAATTATAATATTTTTAATATTAAATATATAATTACGAATTCTAGCGGAGGAAAAGGGTTTGTTTTTTCTTCTGATTTACAAATGAATAATTTATTTATAAAAAAATCATTTACTGTAAATTATAGAAATTTTTATAAAGATAATAGACAATACAATCTAAGATTATTCATTGGTAAATTTTTATATAATTCAACTAAGGATGATTATTTTAGTTTCTCAACATACAGATCTAGAGATTATATGTTTACTTATAATTTATTAGGGAGATCAGAAAATACAGGCTTTTATAGTCAACAACTTACAAGTTCAGATGCTGCTCTAAAATCTAAAATTAACCCAGCTTATTCAAATGATTGGTTAATTGCATTAAATTCCGGAATTACAATTTGGCAATTTATTGAAGGTTATTATGATTTTGCTATGTTAAAAAATAGAGATACTAATATTAAAAATGTTTTTGATTCTGGTATTAGACTAAATATATTAACAGGTTATTTTGAACTATATTTTCCATTCTATTCGTCTCTAGGAAATGAGTTCAATCAATCTAATTATTTAGAAAAAATTAGATTTAAAATTGCTTTCGATCCACAATCATTATCTAGATTAATTACAAGACGTTGGTTTTAATCATTTCAATAGGAAAAAAACTCTATTTTTATTAATTTTGAAGACCCATTGGAAATATGCAAAACAATCTTGATCTTAATAAAGAAATCTCATTTGAAACCTTTAAAAAAGAGGTTCTTACAGATTACAAATTAATTACTTTAAGCAGAGAGGCTAGTTTACTTGGTAGAAGAGAAGTTTTAAGTGGGAAAGCAAAATTTGGAATATTTGGTGATGGAAAGGAATTACCTCAAATTGCTTTAGCGAAAGTTTTTCAAAATGGCGATTTTAGATCTGGTTACTACAGGGATCAAACATTTATGATGGCTATTAATAAATTATCCGTAAAACAATTGTTTTCCGGATTATACGGGAATACTGATATCAATGAAGAACCCATGTCAGGTGGAAGGCAGATGGGTGCACACTTTAATACTAATAGTTTAAATGAAGACGGTTCATGGAAAGATTTGATTAATCAAAAGAACTCTAGTTCTGATGTTTCTTGTACTGGATCACAAATGCCTAGACTTTTGGGATTAGCTCAAGCTTCTAAATTATATAGAAAATATAAAACCTCAAATAGCAACAAATTTTCTGTCAATGGTAATGAAATTGCCTGGGGCACAATTGGCAACGCAAGTACAAGCGAAGGTATTTTTTTTGAAGTATTAAATGCCGCTGGTGTTCATCAAGTGCCAATGGTAATAAGTGTTTGGGATGATGATTATGGTATTTCAGTGGAAAATAAAGATCAAACTATTAAACAAAGTATTTCAGATGCACTTTCAGGTTTTCAAAGAACTAATAAAAAAGAAGGTTTTGAAATTTTAACTGTCAATGGTTGGAGTTATCCTGATTTAATAAGTACTTACCAGAACGCCAATGATATTGCTAGAGAAAAGCATATTCCAGTTTTAATTCATGTAAAAGAACTTACTCAACCCATTGGACATTCAACATCAGGTTCTCATGAACGGTATAAATCTAATAAAAGATTAGAGTGGGAAAAGAAAAATGATTGTAATTTAAAAATGAGGGAGTGGATTTTGAGTAATGGAATTGCAAGTGAATCAGAGTTATTATTAATCGAAAAAGATTCTAAGAAGGAGGTTAAAAAGTTTAAACAAGATGCTTGGCAGTCATATTTATCTCCAATAATAAACTCTCGAATTAAGTTAACTTCTATACTAAAATCATTAGAAAATGAAAATATTAGTTCAGATATTAGTCAAGCAATTATAGACTTAAATAATATTAAAGAACCAAACTATAGAGATTTACTTTCGTCTGCAAGAAAAGTATTAAGAATAATTATAAATGAAGACAACAGAAATAAAGAGTTGTTAAAAGAATGGCTTAGGAAATTTAGCCTAAAAATACAATCTAAATATAGTTCTAAATTGTATAACGAATTTTCTTCAAATGCTAAAAATGTTGTTGAAATAAAACCACAATACGGAGATTCAAAAAAAATTGACGGTAGAATAGTTCTAAAAAATAATTTTAATAATCTATTGAAAAATTATGACAATTTATTAATATTTGGTGAAGATTCGGGAAAAATTGGAGATGTAAATCAAGGATTGGAAGGACTACAAGACATACATGGAGAAGAAAGAGTTGGTGATAGAGGAATTAGAGAAGCTTCAATCATTGGAGAAGGAATTGGATTGGCATTAAGAGGCTTTCGTCCAATTGCTGAAATTCAGTATTTAGATTACCTCTTATACGGACTCCAAATATTAAGTGATGATTTGGCTACATTACATTACAGAACTGTTGGTAGACAAATTGCTCCCTTAATTATTAGAACAAGAGGTCATAGATTAGAAGGTATATGGCATTCCGGATCTCCAATGGGAGCTTTATTATCTACTTTAAGAGGAATAAATATTCTTGTTCCTAGAAATATGGTTCAAGCAAGTGGGATGTATAATACATTAATGTCATGCGAAGAACCTTCTATAATAATAGAATCATTGAATGGATATAGACTAAAAGAAAACGAACCCACAAACCTTTCAAAATTTACAGTTTTATTAGGCAAATCAGAGATTTTAAAAGATGGTAAGGATATTACAATAGTTTCTTATGGATCTACTCTTAGATTAGTTCAAAAAGCAGCTGTTGAATTAGAATCTATGAATATTGATGTAGAGATTATTGACGTACAAACTTTAATTCCATTTGATATTGAACATAAAATAAGAGACAGTATAAAAAAAACCAACAAACTTCTAATTATAGACGAAGATTTACCTGGAGGAGCATCCTCTTACATTCTTCAAAAAATACTTGAGGAACAAAATGCTTTTAAATTACTTGACAGTAAGCCAATTACACTAACAGCAAAAAATCATAGACCAGCGTATGGATCTGATGGAGATTATTTTTCTAAACCATCAATTGATGATATCATAGAAAAAGCAAATGAAATTATGAATGAATATGACCCCAATAACTATCCGGAAATTATTTAATTTATAATTTGAATAACTAATTGCCTTAACAAATTATGATTAGAAGTATTGGAAACACCCATTCCTTTACTTTTTAAATCACAATTTTTAATTAAACTTATAATAGTACTTATCTTTTTCATACTATAGTTATTTGAAGCTATAACATAATCTTTAACAAAAAAAGGATTTACTCCTAAAATTGCTGCCGCATTGTTTTGAGATTTATTTGATAAAGAATGATATTGAAAAATTTGAAGAAAAAAGTTAAATAAAGATGATAAAGTCATTTGAAATGGATGCTTATTTGAGTTAGAAGTTAAATAATTTGAAATTATTAAAGCTTTATCAAGATTTTTTAAACCAATTGCACTTCTTAGTTCAAAAACATTAAAATCCTTGCTGATTCCAATATTATCTTCAATTAGTTTTGGTGTTATATTTTTTTTGTTTGAAGAAATAATTTTTAATTTATTTAATTGATTATTAATTTTTTTTAAATCATTCCCTAAATAATCAACTAACATAGCACATGCTTTGGGTTCAATTGTAAAATCATCAACTTTTAACTGATTAATTATCCAATTTGGTACATGAGATTCATATATTTTTTTACAATCAATTAATACACCAAATTTTTGAATGTTTTTAAATAATTTTTTTCTTTTATCTAGACTTTTATATTTATAATTTACTACTAAAACAGTACTCATTAAAGGATTTAAAGCATAGCTTGATAAACTTTCAATTTTTCTCGATAAATCTTGAGCTTCTTTAATTATAACAAGTTGATATTTACTCATCATTGGATATCTCTTACAATGAGAAATTAATTCCTCAACTGTTGTATCTTTTCCATATAAAATAGTTTTATTAAAATTCTTTTCATCTTCATTTAGTACCTCCATTTCCAAAAGTTCTGTAATAGAATCTATGTAGTAAGTTTCTTCACCCATCAAAAAATATATTGGGGAATAAACTTTATTTTTAATTTTTGAAATTATACTATTAATTTCCTGTAAATTCATTTATTGATTTTAGTTATGTTCAAATTAAATTTTCCAAACTTTGAATTTAGGCTTAAAAATAGAGATAATAAATCTTATATTTTTGACATTATTAGAAAAAAGTATATTTTACTAACGCCAGAAGAATGGGTTAGGCAACATGTTGTTAGTTATTTAATTAACCATGGAGTTTCTAAAAATCATATTGGAGTTGAAAAAAAAATCATTATCAATAAATTAACCAAACGTTTTGATGTAGTTGTTTTTCGAAGAGACGGTTCAGTAAAATTATTAGTTGAGTGTAAAGCACCTAATATTAAGATTAGTCAAAAAGTTTTTGATCAAACATCAATATATAACAAGAATTTAAATTCTGAATTTATGATGATAACCAATGGATTAGTTCATTATTTTTTTAAAATAGATAATTCAAGAAAAACTTATAATTTTATAAATGAATTTCCCTTTTAATGAAAATAGCAATTGTAATACTTAATTGGAATGGTATTAAACTCTTAAAAAAGTTTTTACCAAGCGTAGTAAATTTTTCTAATGATAATCCAATCTATATAATTGATAATAATTCAAATGATTTATCTGTGAATTTTATTAAAAAGACTCATCCTAACATAAATATTATTTTGAATGCTGAAAACTATGGTTACGCCAAAGGATATAATGAAGGGTTAAAACAAGTGAAAGAAGATATTTACTGTCTATTAAACAATGATGTTGAGGTTACAAAAGGGTGGTTAAGGCCTGTAATAAAGCAATTTGAATCTGATAAGTATTTGACTATTGTACAACCCAAAATACTAGATTATAAAAATAAAAATAAATTTGAATATGCTGGAGCTGCTGGAGGATTTATTGATTACTATGGATATCCCTACTGTAGAGGAAGAATCTTTGATTCAATTGAAATTGATAATGGTCAATACGATCAGAATATTGATATTTTTTGGGCTTCAGGTGCTTGTTTTTTTATTAGAAAAAATGTTTTTGATAAACTTAACGGTTTTGATGAACACTTTTTCAATCATATGGAAGAGATAGATCTTTGTTGGAGATTAACAAACTTAAATAATGATTTTAAAAAAAAATTTGTTTACAAAAGTGTTGTCTTTCATTTAGGTGGGGGGTCTTTTAACTATAGTGATCCTAAAAAACTTTTTTATAATGTTAGGAATCACAAGTGGATGATGATAAAGAATACTGATGTTTCTACTCATCTTAAGTTTACATTTTCATCCAAACATGTATTTTATATTTTAGATAGATTAAAAGTAATATTACTAATAAATACGATTTTTGCACTGTACAACCTCATGCTCTTTAAATTTCATCATTTTAAAGTAATTGTAAAAGCTATGAATTATCATTATTCTAACAAAGATGGGTACAGAATTCCTATTGAACATAATTACCTATTATTAAGATCGAACAATAAAAAACCTAAATACTACGTTATTAAGTCAATCATATACAATTATTTAATTCAAAAAAGAAGAAAGTTTTCTGAGTTAAATAAATAATATATTATTAATATTTTACTAAATTTGAAATCTAAATAAATTAAAATTAATTAACATGAAAAAAATCTTTTTACTTCTACTAACAGTATCCTTATTAGTTCCATCTTGTGTCTCTCAAAAAAAATATGCAGCATTAGAAGCTACTAATCAGCAAAGTAAAGATTTACTTAATTCTGCAACTGTAAAATTGAATAGTTGTATTGATGAAAAAGCTGGTGCTGAGGCTGAACTTAAAACTTTAAAAGAACAAGTTACATTTTTAAAGAATAATAATGAAGACCTAATTAATAACATGGGAAATCTTACAACTCTTTCCCAAAAAGGCGCTGATAACCTTGAAAAGTCTCTTGAAAGTATGAAAGAAAAAGATTTAACTATTAATACTATGAGAGATGCTGTTACAAGAAGAGATTCTGTAACATTAGCATTAGTTACTAGCTTAAAAGGAACTTTTATTGATATAAATGATAAAGATATTGAAGTTAATGTTGAAAAAGGAGTTGTGTTTATATCTATTTCTGACAAACTATTGTTTAACAGCGGAAGTTATGTTGTTTCTGAAAGAGCTAAAGAAGTTTTAGGTAAAGTTGCTAAAGTAGTACTAGATAAACCAGAAATAGAGTTTTTAGTTGAAGGTCATACGGATGATCAATCAATTCAAAATGAAGTTCTTTTAGATAACTGGGACCTTAGTGTGAAAAGAGCTACATCTGTAGTTCGAGTTTTACAAAATGATTTTGGTGTTCAACCTGAAAGAATGACTGCCGCAGGAAGAAGTTATTATGTTCCTGTAGTTGATAACGACACTGCTGAAAATAGATCTAAGAACAGAAGAACCAGAATAGTTGTTCTTCCAAAATTAGATCAGTTTTATGATTTAATAGAACAAGGAATGAAAGCTGCTGGGAATTAATTAGTAGTTTGATTTTAATTAAAAAAACACACACCCAAAATGGTGTGTGTTTTTTTATTTTCAGATTTCTAATATAAAAAGATTAATATCTTTTGATATTACCCAATTAAATAAACGATATTTGCTGGCTGATAAAAAAAAATGGGGAATTTCAAAGTTTTAGGTATTAACAATGAACTATTAAAAGCAGTTGAAGAAATTGGTTTTGTTAAACCTACAGCAGTTCAAGAACAAGCAATTCCTTGCTTGCTTAAGGGAAAAAAAGATTTAATTGCTCTTGCTCAAACTGGTACTGGAAAAACAGCGGCCTTTGGTCTTCCATGTATACAACAAATTGATCGCAATTTAAGAGAAGTTCAAACAATTATTCTCTGTCCAACTCGTGAATTATGTATACAAATCTCGAAGGATTTGATTCAATTTGCAAAACACCTTGATTATGTTAAAATTGTAGCTGTGTATGGAGGAACAAGTATTGAAAATCAAATCAAGTCTATTAAAAAGGGGGTTCAAATAATAGTTGGAACACCAGGTAGAACTAAGGATTTAATCAATAGAAGAGTTTTAAAATTAGATTTAGTAAATAAGGTTGTTTTAGATGAAGCAGATGAAATGCTTAGTATGGGCTTTAAAGAAGACCTAAACTATATATTAGACACTACTTCAAAAAACAGACAAACCATGTTGTTTTCTGCAACCATGTCAAAAGAAGTAAAGTCCATTTCTAAAAAATTCATGAAAGATGCTGAAGAAATTACAGTTGAAAAATTAAACTCTGGTGCAAAAAACGTTGAACATCATATTTATAATGTTAACTCTAAAGATAAATATGATACATTAAAAAGGATTGCTGATTTTAATCCAGATATTTATGGAATAGTTTTTTGTAGAACAAGAAGAGAAACTCAACAAATTGCGAATAAATTCATTAATGATGGTTATAATGCGGATGCCATCCATGGTGAATTATCTCAGGGTCAAAGAGATGATGTGATGGCAAAGTTTAGACAAAAATCATTACAAATATTAATAGCAACTGATGTGGCAGCAAGAGGACTTGATGTTGAGAATTTAACTCACGTAATTAATTATTCGCTGCCTGATGATCCTGAGGTATATACTCATAGAAGTGGTCGAACAGGAAGAGCAGGTAAAAGTGGAATTTCTATAGCAATTTCTAACTCTAGAGAAGGTAGAAAATTAAAATCTATTGAAAATAAATCACAAATTAATTTCATAAGAAAAAACGTTCCGTCGGGAAAGGATATATGTTCTAAACAACTTTTTAAATTGATTGAAAAAATTCAAAAAGTTAAAGTTGATGAAAAACAAATAGAGCCTTATTTAGAAGATATTTACTCAAAACTAGAGTCTCTTTCTAGAGAAGATTTAATTAAACATTTTGTTTCATCTGAATTTAATAAATTTTTAGAATATTATAACAAATCTAAAGATGTTAAAAACGAAATTAAAAGAGTAGATAAAAATCAAAATAGAAAGTCTTTTACTAATAGATCTTATAACAGAGAATCATTTATTAATTTTTCTATAAATATTGGAAGAAAAAATGGGGTTTCTCCTATAGAATTGATTTCTTTAATAAATAGAGCATTAAAATCTAATGAAATTGAAATTGGTGGGATTGACATTAGAGAATCTTATACAATTTTCGAAATAGATGAATTGGTCAAAAAGGATTTAATTAATAAAATTCCAAAAATTGATTTTAAAGGAAATAACTTATCAATTAAAGAAACTAATGAAGAAGTAGAAAAAAAATTTTCTAAACAAAAAAAGAAAAACTCTCACTTCTCAAGAAGAAACAGAAAAAGATCGGAAAGAGATTTTAAATCAAAGGTTAATTTTAGTGGTAAAAGAAAAAATAAAAAAAAGAAAAATAGATTTTAATTAAAGCAATTCGTATTTAGCAAATTTTAATAATATTCTTTTAACTCCACTTGTTTTAAATTCTACCTCAGCTTTTTTATCTGCTCCCTCCCCATCCGTCTCGATAACTTTTCCTTTTCCAAATCTGTTGTGATTGATTAAATCTCCCTTATTTATGTCAACATAATTAGAAACACTAAGATTTACTGAGGAATAACCTTTTATTCTTTTTAATTGAATTTTATTTTTAGCTTTTTTAAATCTTATCGGATTATTATTTTCTTTAAAATCTTTTATATTATTGGTGTTAGTTGGCAAAGAATTAAAACTTGTGTATTTTTTATCTATTTCTTTAATGAACCTGCTAGGCTCACAATCATTTAATTTTCCCCACCTATATCTAGTTTTTGCATAAGAAATAATTACTTTCTTTTTTGCTCTAGTAATTGCAACATAAAAAAGTCTTCTTTCTTCTTCTAAATCGGCTCTAGTTGTAGAACTTAGAGCAGAAGGAAACAAATCTTCCTCAAGGCCGACAATATAAACATAATTAAACTCAAGACCTTTAGCTAAATGTATAGTCATTAATGAAACTTTTTTTTCAGTTTCATCAATGTCTTTATCTAGTTCCGAGGCAAGAGCAACATCCTCTAAAAAATCACTTAAATTTCCTTTTGAATCAACTACCTGTCCTTCTCCCTCAATAAAGTCTTTAATTCCATTTAGCAACTCTTCAATATTTTCAATTCTACTAATTGATTCAACAGTGCCCTCAGATTTTAATAGATTAATTATTCCAATCCTTTTAAGAACTTCTTCAGCCATTTCAAAAGCACTAAGTTTTTCATTTAACAACTGAAAATTTTTAATTATTGTTAAAAAGTTATTTAATTTATTTTTAATTCCAGAGTTAATGTTAATTTCATCAACATTTAATTTTTCTAAAGTTTCATATAAGCTAATATTTTTAGTATTAGAATAAATAAGTAATTTGTCCAGAGTAGTTTGACCTATTCCTCTTGTTGGAAAATTAATAATTCTTTTAAGACTCTCTTCATCACTAGGATTAACTATGACTCTTAAATAAGCTAAAATATCTTTAATTTCTTTTCTTTGATAAAAGGAAAGACCGCCATACACTTGGTAAGTAATATTTCTTCTTCTTAATGAGTCTTCTATTGATCGAGATTGCGCATTAGTTCGGTATAATACAGCAAAAGAGCCATTTTCTAAGTTAAGATTATCTTTATTTTTAAAAATTGAGGAGGATACAAATCTTCCTTCTTCTGAATCAGTTATGGATTGATTAATTTCAATTTTTTCTCCATTTTCATTTTTAGTCCAAACTTCTTTGTCAAGTTTATTAATATTATTATTTATTACAGAATTAGCAGCATTAACTATATTTTTAGTAGATCTATAGTTTTGTTCGAGTCTATAAATTGTGGAATTACTATAATCTTTCTGAAAGCTTAATATATTTTCAATATTTGCTCCTCTAAATCCATAAATACTTTGTGCATCATCACCAACAACACATAAATTTTCATACCTGTCAGCCAGAGCCTTTACAATTAAATATTGAGAATGGTTTGTATCTTGGTATTCATCCACATGAATGTATTTAAATCTTTCTTGGTATTTGGCTAGGACTTCTGGAAATCTATTAAGTAATTCATTTGTTTTTAATAATAAATCATCAAAATCCATTGCAGATGCTTTAAAACACCTGTTTACATAAGTTTGATAAACTTTTCCAAACATCGGCCTTCTTGACTCGTTGTCTTGTTGAACCAGTTCTTGATTATTTAGGTAAGCTTTTACGGTAACCAGGCTATTTTTTAAGGATGAAATTCTATTTCTAATATTTTTATACTTATATAAGTCCTTATCAAGTTTTAGTTCTTTAATAATTGTCGCTATTAATCTATCAGAATCTTGAGTATCATAAATAGTGAAATTAGAAGAATACCCCAGTAATTCAGATTCAGATCTTAATATACGAGCAAAAATTGAATGAAAAGTACCCATCCATAAGCTTTTTGACTTACTTTCTCCTACAATTTGAGAAATTCTTGATTTCATTTCTCTCGCGGCTTTGTTAGTAAATGTCAGAGAAAGAATAGAAAAGGGATCTACTCCCATTTCCATTAGATATGCAATCCTATAAGTTAAAACTCTAGTTTTTCCAGCACCAGCACCAGCAATCACCATTATAGGACCATTTTTGTGAATTGTAGGTAGTTTTTGAGTGTCGTTTAATTGACTTAAGTAATCTTCCAATTAAAATTAATATTTAACATGTTGTCTAATTATTTTAGCTATTTTTTTCCTTATAAAGTTAATAAATTATATTAGTGTTGTGAAACAAAATTATTTAATTACACCTATTGATTATTTAAAGGGAGTTGGTCCAAATAGAGCTGATTTATTTAAATCAGAATTAAAAATTTTCACTTATGAAGATTTACTATATTTTTTCCCTTTTAGATATATAGATAAAACTAAATATCATAAAATTCATGAATTGGAAAACACAAATTCACACGTACAAATTATAGGGAAGTTTGTAGATCTTAGACATTCAGACAGTTCTAAAGTTAAAAGACTTATTGGTAATTTTTCAGATGGAAATGGAAAAATTGAAATTGTTTGGTTTAAAGGAATAAAATGGATAGAAAAATCAATTCAAATAAATAAAGAATATGTTATTTATGGAAAACTTAATCGATTTAACAATAAGTTCTCTATCATTCATCCTGAAATTGAAATTCTCGAAAAACATAATAAAACAATAAAGAATACTTTACTTCCAATTTATAGTTCTACAGAGTCCTTAACTTCGAAAGGAATAAATAATAAATTATTTAGAGATCTTATTTCAAATATTTTTAAAAGTTCTGGACAAACATTTAATGAAAATTTAAATAGACGCATAAATGAAAAGTATAGCTTGATTTCTAAATTCGAAGCTTTGAGTAATATACATTTCCCTAAAAACCAAATTTTATTAGGAAAAGCACAGTTTAGATTAAAATATGAGGAGTTTTTTTTTATTCAGCTTCAATTTGTTTTAAAAAACTTAATTACTAAAAATAAATTCAAAGGATTTAATTTTTCAAAGATTGGTAATTTTTTCAATAACTTTTACAATAATAATCTTGAATTTGAACTGACAAATGCACAAAAAAAAGTAATAAAGAACATAAGAAAAGATTTTTCGTCCAATGCTCAAATGAATAGATTATTACAAGGTGATGTTGGTTCTGGTAAAACTATTGTTGCACTATTATCATGCTTAATTGCTATTGACAATAATTATCAAACTACAATTATTGCTCCAACTGAGATTTTAGCACAACAACATTACAATAGTATTTCAAATTCATTAAAAAATTTAAATTTAAAAGTAGAAATCTTAACAGGTTCAACAAAAAACAAAAATAGAATTAGCTTATTTGATGATTTAAAAATGGGTAAAATAAATATTTTGATTGGAACCCATGCAATATTGGAAGATAAGGTTATTTTTAAAAATTTAGGTCTAGCTATTATTGATGAGCAACATCGTTTTGGTGTGGCACAAAGATCAAAACTTTGGAAAAAAAACATAACACCCCCACATATTTTAGTAATGACTGCAACACCAATACCAAGAACATTAGCCATGAGTGTTTACGGAGACTTAGATATTTCTGTTATTGATGAATTACCCCCTGGAAGAAAGCCAATTAAAACTGTACATAGAACAGACAGCAATCGTTTACAGGTTTTTCAATTTTTAAAAGAAGAGATTTTAAAAGGAAGACAAATTTATATAGTTTACCCCCTAATCGAAGAATCAAAAAAAATGGATTACAAGGATTTAATGGATGGTTATGAAAGTATTATAAGAGAATTTCCAAATGATCATTATCAGATAAGTATTCTTCATGGTAAAATGAAAAATGAAGACAAAGTTTACGAAATGGAAAGGTTTAAGAAAGGTAAAACACAGATCATGGTATCAACAACAGTAATTGAGGTAGGTGTAAATATACCTAACGCCTCAGTTATGGTGATAGAAAGTGCAGAAAGATTTGGTTTGTCACAATTACATCAGTTAAGAGGAAGAGTTGGTCGAGGTTCTGAAAGTAGTTATTGTATTTTAATGAGTAAATATAAAATTAGTAATGATGCTAAAACTCGAATAAAAACAATGACAAGTACTAATGATGGCTTTAAAATTGCAGAAGTTGATATGAATTTAAGAGGACCTGGCAATATTTTAGGAACTCAACAGAGTGGATTATTAAATTTTAAAATTGCAGATATTATAAAAGATAAAGAAATTTTAGATGTTGCAAGATTAGATGCAAAAAATTTAATAAAAGAAGATCCTCACTTAAAACATTTTGATAACAAAAAAATTAGAGAAGAATATGAGAGATTAAACAAAAACATTAATCTTTGGAAACATATTAGTTAATATTTTAAGAAATATTTAAAATTAAAACTTCATAATTGTATCTTTACTAAATAATTTTTTTACGATGTATATTTCTCACAATTGGCTTAAAGAATTTCTTAAAATTGATCTAAAAATTGATCAGATTTCGGAAATTTTAACTGATATTGGTTTGGAAGTGGAAGGTGTTCGCCAATATCAAAATTTTCAAGGTGGTCTCGAAGGTTTGATTATAGGAAAAGTACTGAGTTGTATTAAACATCCTAATGCTGACAGACTAAAAATTACAACTGTTGATGTTGGTGATATTGCTCCTCTACAAATTGTTTGCGGAGCACCAAACGTAGACAAAGATCAAAAGGTGATAGTAGCAACTGTTGGTGCTACCTTATATCCTTTAAATGGAGACAAATTTAAAATTAAGAAAAGTAGAATTAGAGGTGAATTAAGCCAAGGAATGATATGTGCAGAAGACGAAATTGGCATTGGTGATTCTCACGAGGGTATAATTATTTTAAATGACAAATATAAAGCAGGTGAAAAAGCAAGTAAAGTTTACAACTATTATGAAGATTATATTTTTGATATAGGATTAACACCAAATCGTTCTGATGCTATGAGTCATTACGGAGTAGCAAGAGATCTAAGAGCTGCTTTAATGCATAAAAAAATAAATTTGGAACTTATCAGCCCTTCCGTTTCCCCTTTCCATGTAAACTCAAGAACTAAAAAAATTAATATAAAATTAAATGAAACCCACCTATGTCCCAGATTTACTGGATTATGCATTGAAGATGTCAAAGTAGAAACATCCCCAGATTGGATTCAAAATAAATTAAAAAGTATAGGACTCTCCCCAATCAATAACGTTGTAGATATTACTAACTATGTTCTCCATGAACTTGGCCAGCCTTTACATGCTTATGACTTAGATAAAGTTAAATCAAATAGAATTGAAATTAAAACTTTAAAAAATAATACAACATTTTCCACTCTCGATGGAATTGAAAGAAAATTAAGTGAATCCGACCTTATGGTTTGTGATGGTGATATTCCAATGTGTATAGCTGGTGTTTTCGGTGGAAATGATTATGGAATTAATAATAATACACAAACAATATTTTTGGAAAGTGCCTATTTCAACCCTGTTTCGATAAGAAAAACTGCCAAATCACATTCCATAAACAGTGATGCATCATTTAGATTTGAAAGAGGAGTTGATATAGAACTAGTTGATTATGCTCTTAAAAGAGCTGCCATACTGATTTGTGAAATATGTAATGGTAAGATATGTAGTGATGTTATCGACGAATATACAAGTAAAATAGAAAATAAGTCAATATTACTTAACTATGAAAAAACAAACAAGCTTATTGGACAAATAATCCCACCAGAAGAAATTAAATCAATTTTAACATCCCTAGATTTTAAAATTAACAATATTACAGAAACAGGAGTTGGTATTACTGTTCCAAGTTACAGACATGATGTTACAAGGGAATGTGATGTAGTCGAGGAAATTCTTAGAATTTATGGATTTAATGAAATAAATTTATCTGACAACTTATCAATTTCAATAAATTCTGTAGAGCCTAACCTTTATTACAAGACTGAAAAATCAATATCTACACTTCTAAATTCATTAGGATTTAATGAAATAATGAATAATTCATTAACAAACAATAATTTAAATTTATTTGGCAGGAAAAGTATTGAAATAATTAATTCTATAAGTAAGGATATATCAAAACTAAGAACAACATTACTAGAGTCTTGTTTAAAAACTTTAAAATACAACATAAATAGAAAGAATGAAAACTGTAGATTCTTTGAATTTGGAAAAATATATGAAAAAGGAAAAAAATCAAACACAGAAAAAAGAAGATTAGGGATACTTTACAGCGGTGTAATAAATCGAAATTCCTGGAATATTAAATCAACAAGTGCTGATTTTTATAAATTAAAAAATATAGTTATTAATATTTTTTTAAAGTTTTCTATAAAGTGTGAAGAAAGAATAATCGAAATTAATGGTTTTGAGAAAGCTTTAGGATTTTATATTAATGAAACTAGAATTGGTATTATTGGCATGATATCAAAAAATACAAATGAGGTGTTTGAAATAAATCAAAAAGTGTATTATGCGTCTATTGATATTGACGAGGTTTTAAATAATCAAAATAATAATTTTCAGAAATATAAACGTATTTCAAAATTTCAATCAGTAAATAAGGATATGGCTTTTATTTTTGATAAAAATATTAATTTTTCTGAAATAGAAGATTTAATTTTAAAATCAAAAATAAAAAACTTGACCAGTGTAAATTTATTTGATGTTTATGAAGGAGATAAAATTGCTAGAGACAAAAAATCTTATGCAATGAATTTCACAATTTGTAACGACGAAAAAACACTTACTGACAAAGAGATACATTTAGTAATGGATAAAATTCAAAGTAAATTTGAAAATAAATTTAACGCTATTTTAAGAGATAAATAATATGTACAATACAAATATTGAGACTGAACTTCAAAATATTAAAAATAAAAATATTATTGGTGATGATTTATACAATTTAAATATTAATCTTTTTAATGATTTTGAATTAGAACTACTAAAAAACAAAAACATATACCATATCAATGATATTAAAAAAACTTGTATTGATTATCGTCTTCGTTTTTTAAATTCAAAATATTTTAAAGGAGATATTCCCAAAAAAACACAAGCTAAAATAAAGGACTTTAAAACAATACATAGACTAAATAGTTTAGATTTAAAAATTATGGCACCATCAAAACTTTTTAAACTTAAAAATGCTGATGATCCTTTATTGTTTTGTAATCTTGGTAATGATTATTTTTATTTAATTGATAAATGGGGAAATGATTTAAGTTATTTCAGAAAAATATCAATGTGGCCTTTTAAATCATTAAAAAATATTTTAATTTTTATTGCCTTTTTTAGTCTTTTAATAACTCTTATTATTCCCAATGAGATATTTAAGTATGATAATTCTCCCAATGCTCAGTTTTTTATAACTTATCTTTTTATGTTAAAATCAATAGTAGCTATTGTTATTTTTTTTGGATTTTCTTTGGGAAAAAATTTTAACACAGCTATTTGGAATAGAAAATATTTTAATTAATAATGAATCAAGATTTTGTTATAATTTTTAAAGGTTCTTTAATATTATCAAATAGAATCATAAATGAATTATTATTGAACAAGATCAGCCCAATTGTTAAAAACGAAAGTGAGTCAGCCAGGCTTGCAGGTTTTGGTTTTAATATTGAAAATGAGATATCAGTACATGTTCATTTGGATGAGTTTGAGGAATCTCAAAAAATAATTAACAATTTAAGAATATAAGTTATTTCTTAATTCTTGTATTTTAGAATCACCTATATACGAATCAAATGAGTCTAACCTATCAATAACTCCTTTTGGGGTTAATTCAATGACTCTATTTCCAACAGTTTTTGCAAATTCAAAATCATGTGTTGTTATAAAAACATTTCCTTTAAATTTTTTAATAGAATTATTCAAAGCTGTTATTGATTCTAAATCCAAGTGACTTGTTGGTTTGTCAAACATTATTACATTAGAATTTAACATCATCATTCGTGAAAGCATACATCTTACTTTTTCTCCACCCGATAATACATCAGATGTCTTTAAAGCTTCCTCACCACTAAATATCATTTTTCCTAAAAACCCTCTTATATACACCTCTTCTCTTTCTTCATCGTTTTTTGCCCATTGTCTCAACCAATCTACTAAATTTAATTTATTTTGAAAAAAAGAACTGTTATCTAATGGCAAATAAGATTGAGTAGTAGTTATCCCCCAATTAAAGTTTCCTTTATCAGCTTTAATTTCATTATTAATTATTTGGTAAAAAGCAGTTGTAGCTCTTGTATCTTTTGAATATAAAACAACTTTTTCCCCCTTATTTAAGTTAAAACTAATATTCTCAAATAAAATACTTCTTGAATCAGAATAAGATAAATTATCAACACTTAAAATTTGATCTCCTGCTTCTCTTTCAGAATTGAAAATTATTGCTGGATATCTTCTAGATGAAGGTTTTATATCTTCGATTTTTAAATTATCTAACATTTTTTTTCTTGATGTTGCTTGTTTTGATTTGGAGGCATTTGCACTAAATCTTGCAATAAAGTCTTCTAATTCTTTTTTCTTTTCCTCAGATTTCTTGTTTTGTTGTGTCTTTTGCCTTAATGCTAATTGGCTTGACTCATACCAAAATGTATAATTCCCTGAAAAGTGGTTGATTTTACCAAAATCAATATCAGAAATATGAGTACATACTGAGTCTAAAAAATATCTATCATGTGAAACAACAATAACTGTATTGTCAAAATTAATAATAAAGTTTTCTAGCCATTTTATTGTTTCAAAATCTAAATCATTTGTTGGTTCATCCATTATCAACACATCTGGATTACCAAATAAAGCTTGAGCAAGTAATACCTTTACTTTCTGTGCACCATCTAATTCATTCATTTCTTTATAATGCAAATCTTCATTGATTTCTAAGTTTGACAATAACGCAGCTGCGTCACTTTCAGCATTCCAGCCATCCATTTCCTCATATTTTAATTGTAACACTCCTACCCTATCACTATCTTTGTCAGAAAAATCAGGATTGGCATAAATATCATCCATCTCCTTTTTTATTTTAAAAAGACTTTTATTTCCTCTAATCACTGTTTCTAAAACTTGTTTGTCATCAAATGCAAAGTGATCCTGTTCTAGTACAGACATTCTTTTACCTTGATCTAAGTGAACAGATCCGGAATTTGGTTCAAAGGATTTTGAAATAATTTTAAGAAAGGTTGATTTACCTGCTCCGTTTGCTCCAATAATTCCATAACAATTTCCTTTGACAAAAGATGTATTTACATCATCAAACAATACTCTTTTACCAAACTGAACAGAAAGATTTGAAACGGTTAACATATTATATCTTTTGAATAAGGATGCAAATTTAATAAATTCAAATTTATGATTATTCTAAATTTATCTTTAAATTAATAAAGTACTTAATTAATTTATTAATGAAAAAAAAAATTATAAAAAACTTAATATTTATATTCATTTTTTCATGTAACAGTGTTGATAATCAAGTCACTTATTTTGCTGGGAAAATTATTAAAAAAACAAGTGATAAAATTTCATTATTGAAAGATGAAAAGATATTAAATGAGTCGTTTATTTCAAATGACGATGTCTTTTTTATGAGGATAGATTCAATTGCAGATGGTCTTTATAATTTTAAACATTTACCAGAGTTTCAATATTTAATATTTGAAACAGCAGACAGTTTAGTAATGAGATTGAATGCAGTAGATTTTGACGAATCTCTTGTTTTTACTGGAAAAGGAGCCTCAAAAAACAATTATTTAATTGATGTGTTTTTAAAACATGAGAGTGAAGAAAGTTTTTTAAATTCAAAATTAAGAGACAATCCAGATATTTTTAAAATGATTATTGATTCTTTGCTAACTATTAAAAAATTAAAATTTAAAAATTTTCAAAAACTCAAAAAATCAAATAAAACAAGTAATTTAATTATTGATCATGCAATTAAGCTTCCACTATATTCTAAACTAGAAACATATATTTCTGGTTTAAAGCAAAATAATAAACTAGATATTATTTCTAAAGAATATTATAATTTCAGAAATGATATAAGTTTAAATATTAGTGAACTTTCTAATTTTAAACCTTATTTAGATTACATTATTTTAAGAACAAATAATATACCAAAAACTAATTTTAATTCTTATTCAAATTTAGATTTACAATTTAATTTAGATAAAATTGAATTTGTTGATATTAAAATAACAGATTCTAATATTAAATCAAAAGTATTGAGATATATAGCTTTTGAGTATCTTCTTAAAGAAAATATATTAATTGACATAGACACTTTCTTAAATACTTTTTTAAAAATCTCTGTTGATCAAAAAATCAATTTAGAAATTCAACAATTATATGCAAATATTATATCCCTCCAAAAGGGTAAATACTTGCCAAATATTGAATTGACTGATATAAATAATGATATTAGAAACGCAAATAATTTTCAATTTGATAAACCAATAATTTATGCTTTTTGGTCATATGAACAGAACTCTCATCAAATTAGTTTATTTAGTAGAATTTTTGAATTTCTCAATACAAATAGTAAGTATCAATTTCATTGTATTAATATAAATTCAAATAAAATGAAATGGAAAGAATCTTTGGAAAAAATTAGAAGAAGTAAACATATTACTCATTTTATTTCAAATGATTTTAATAAAATGAGTAAAAAAATGGTATTAAATAATCTTAATAAAATAATAATAACAGATAAAGAAGGAAAAGTAACCTCTATTTCTAGTATTAATAAATTAAAAAACTATGACTAGTTTCCTTTTTTAAAGTCAGCTAGAAATTTTTCCAATCCACTATCTGTTAAAGGATGTTTTATTAAACCTTTAATCGAAGATAAAGGTCCCGTCATTACATCTGCACCAATTTTAGCACAATCAATAACATGCATTGTATGTCTGACAGAAGCAGCTAATATTTGAGTATCAAAGGCATAATTATCATATACAGTTACAATTTCAGAAATTAAATTGAGTCCATCTGTTGAAATATCATCTAACCTTCCAATAAAAGGTGAAACATAAGTAGCCCCAGCTTTAGCAGCAATAAGTGCTTGACCAACTGAAAATATAAGTGTACAATTTGTTTTTATGGATTTATTAGCAAAATACTTTATTGCTTTAATACCATCAAGTATCATCGGAATTTTTACTACAATTTGTGGATGAAGATTTGCTAAAGCTTCACCTTCTTTAACCATTCCATCAAAATCAGTAGAGATAACTTCAGCAGAAACATCACCATCAACAATTTCACAAATTTTAACATAATGATCTAAAATATTTTGATGACCGAAAATTCCTTCTTTTGCCATCAACGAAGGATTAGTTGTAACTCCATCTAAAACACCTAAATCTTGTGCTTCTTTAATTTGTTCAAGGTTTGCAGTATCTATAAAAAATTTCATATGATTAGTTTTTGGTGTAATTTAAAAGTATTTTTTCGAATAATCTATCTGGTAAAATCATCTTTAAAACTATAGAAAATTTTTGAATAAATTTACCAACTTTGTAATGAATTTTGGGGTTTTTTGAATTAATTATTTCATAAATTAATTTAGAGATAATTTCTGGAGACATAGCATTTTTAACATGTCTATTTGCCGACTTTAAAGATTTAGAATATTCTTCACTATAATTAGAAAAATTATTTGATCTAGAATCAATTCTTCTTGACACAATATCTGTCTTAAAATCTCCAGGAGCAACATTTACTACATTAATATTGAATTTTTTAAGTTCCATACTAAATACCTCCCCAATTATTTCAAGTGAACTTTTTGTAGCACAATAAACTCCTCTAAAAGGTGTTCCAAAATATCCCAAAACTGAGGTTATATTTACAATTAAACCTTCTTTGTGTTTTCTCATAGATGGTATACATTCTTTAATAATTGCTATGGGTCCCAGTAAATTAGTTTGAAAAGCACTTTTGATATCTGATTCACTTGTTTCCTCTAAAGGACCGATGATACCAATGCCTGCATTGTTAATTAATACATCAATACGATCTTCAATATCTAGTATATATTTCACAGTATCTTCAATATCAACTTGAGAATTAATATCACATTTTAATAATTTAAATTCTAAAATATTATATTTTTTTGGATCCCTGCAAGTTCCGTAAACTTTGAAACCTTTGTCAGTCAAAAAAAGAGATATGGACTTTCCTATTCCAGAGGATGCACCTGTAATTAAAATAACTTTCGACATATTTTAAAAAAAAGGGCAAGCTACTTATATCACACCGCTACGACCATCTACCCTTGCTGCGTTCCCACCCTGGGGGATTAAACGGGAGCTGGTTGTATAAGACTTGCCCAAGGCAAATATATATGATTTTTATAATTTACTACTAAGGTTAAATATATATATTTGAATTAATTATTAATGTATTAAAATGAAAGCAAAATCATTATTATTATTATTTCTCATTCAAATAAATTCTTTTATACATGCTCAAAATTTAGAATTACCAGTCGATTCAATAATTATTACAGAGCATTCTACAAAAATAAAAGAAGCTGAAATAAACTATTTAGCTCAAACTGGAACTCAACCTGTTTGGGACAAGAACGGAGAGGTTATTGCCTCTTTATTTTACACATACTATAAAAGAGTAAATTCTAAGAAAAAAGAAGATGCAAAAAGACCTTTAATTATATCTTTTAATGGTGGTCCCGGCTCAGCATCTGTATGGATGCATGTAGCATATACAGGACCAAAAATTTTAAATGTTGATAGTGAAGGGTATCCAGTTCAACCATATGGTGTTAAAAACAATCCTTATTCAATTATTGATGTTGCAGATATAGTTTTTGTCAATCCAGTAAACACAGGTTATTCTAGAATGATTAAAAATTCCAAAGGAGAAATGCCTAATAGAGAAATATTTTTTGGGATTAATGAAGATATTAAATATTTGGCAGAATGGATTAACACTTTTATTTCAAGAAATAATAGATGGGAATCACCTAAGTATATAATTGGAGAAAGTTATGGGGGAACTAGAGTAATGGGATTATCCTTAGAATTACAAAATAATCAGTGGATATATTTAAATGGTGTCATAATGGTATCTCCTGCCGATTACAAAGTTTATCGAACAGGAGGTCCAGTTGGATCAGCGTTGAACATGCCTTATTTTACTGCTACTGCTTGGTATCACAAAATGTTGAAAAATGAATTACAAGACAAAGATTTACTAGAAATTCTTCCTGAATCAGAAAAATTTACAATAAATACATTAATTCCGGCGATTGCAAAAGGTGGATTTATAAGTGATTATGAAAAACAAGAAATTGCAAAAAAAATGTCTTATTATTCTGGAATTAATACTAAGTCTATTTTACAAAATAATTTAGATCTTCCAACAAGTTTTTTTTGGAAAGAGTTACTTAGAGATAAGTCAGGTTATACAATTGGTAGACTAGACTCAAGATATTTAGGTATTGATAAGAGAGAATCTGGAGATAGACCTGATTATAATTCTGAATTAGATTCTTGGTTACATTCATTTACACCAGCGATAAATCATTATTTAAAAAACTACCTTGGATTCAAAACTGATTTAAAATATAATATGTTTGGACCAGTTCGTCCATGGAATAATGAAAATGATAATACAAGAGAAAATTTAAGGCAAGCAATGGCCCAAAACCCTTATTTAAAGGTTTTATTTCAATCTGGGTACTATGATGGTGCTACAACCTATTTTAACGCAAAATATACTATGTGGCAAATAGACCCTAGTGGTAAAATGAAAGATAGATTCTACTTCAAAGGGTACAGAAGTGGTCATATGATGTACTTGAGATCTGAGGATTTAAAAACTTCAAATGAAGATATAAGAAATTTTATATTAAACTCAAAATCAAACGGTAAGCCAGCAAAATATTAGAATAATGAATTTTGTTAAAATATTAATTTTTACTTTTTTATTTATAATAACGTCCTGCGGCACTAAGCCAAATCCACAGTATTCGTTAATAATTACTAAGAGTTCTGACTTTTTAAAAAACGGTGAGAAGATAAATATTCAAATCAATAATCCAAAAAAACACAAACTTGAAAAAATTCAATTTAAAATTAATGATTCTTTAATTAACTCAACTTATACACTAAACGATAAACTGGGAAAAAATCAGATCCAAGTATCTTTTTTGGCTGACAATAAAGACTATACTTTAACTAAAGAAATTATAATTTTTTCAAGTATGAAACCAAAACTTTATTCTTATGAAATTATCAATGAATTTGACCATGATATTGCTTCTTACACTCAAGGACTAGAGTTTGACAATGAGTTTAATCTTTATGAAAGTACAGGTCAATATGGCTACTCTTCACTAAGGAAAATTGATTTTAAGACAGGTACAATTCTTAATAAACTGTTTCTTGATAAATCATTTTTTGGTGAGGGCTTAACAATCTTAGGAAATAATATATTTCAATTAACCTGGAAACAAAAAATGGGTTTTGTTTATAATAAAAATAATTTTGAGTTAATTAAATCATTTGAATACAATAAAAGTATTGAAGGTTGGGGATTATGTAACGATGGAACACATATTTATAAATCAGATGGATCAGAAAAAATATGGATTTTAGATCCTGAAACTTTAAACGAATTGTCATTTATTAGTATTGTAACAGATAAAAAAGTCATCACTAAAATAAATGAGTTGGAATGGTATAATGGAAAAATATATGCAAACACTTATCAGTTCAATAAAGAAGTTGGATTAATAATTGACCCGAAATCTGGAACTGTCGAGGGTGTTATAGATTTTAAAGGACTAAAACAAAAAGTTAAACAACATAATAAATTAGACGTACAAAATGGAATCGCCTTTCATAAAAAAAGAAACACATTTTTTGTGACAGGAAAAAACTGGAACAAATTATTTGAAATAAAAATATTTAAAAATTAGTAATTAAATAATTTTCTTCCTTTCATCATTTCATTAACACTTAATCTAACTTCGTTTATTATACTATCATCTTCATAATTTTTAATCACTTTATCAATTAATAAGACTATTTCTTGCATATCTTTTTCTTTTAAACCTCTAGTGGTTACAGCAGGTGTTCCAAAACGAATACCAGACGTAACAAACGGAGATTTATTATCAAATGGAACCATATTTTTATTTGCAGTTATATCAGCTTTAACTAATGCTAATTCCGCATCTTTTCCTGAAATATTCTTATTTCTTAGATCTATTAACATCATATGATTATCAGTTCCACCTGAAATTATATTATAATCTTTCTCTAAAAAGGCTTTAGCCATTGCCTTAGCATTTTGTCTTACTTGAATCATATAAGTCATAAAATCATCTTTTAAGGCTTCTCCAAAAGCAATAGCTTTTCCAGCAATTACATGTTCCAAAGGACCCCCCTGATTTCCAGGAAAAACAGCTAGATTAAGTAATGAGGACATTTTTTTTAATGAACCATTCTTTAGTTTTAATCCAAAAGGATTATCAAAATCTTCACCCATTAAAATTAAACCTCCTCTGGGTCCTCTTAGTGTTTTATGAGTTGTGGTTGTAACAACATGACAATAAGGGATTGGATCACTAAGAATACCTTTTGCTATCATACCAGAGGGATGAGAAATATCTGCCATTAAAAAAGCACCTACTGAATCAGCTATTTCTCTAAATTTTTCAAAATCAATATCTCTTGAATAAGCAGATGCACCTGCTATTATCAATTTAGGTTTTTCTTTTAAAGCAATATTTAAAATATTTTCATAATTTAATATACCTGTATTTTTTTCAACTCCATAAAAAACCGGGTCATACAACCTTCCACTAAAATTTACTGGAGACCCGTGAGTAAGATGACCTCCATGAGATAAATCAAATCCTAATATTTTGTCACCAGGATTAAGAAATGCATGATATACAGCAGTATTTGCCTGAGAGCCTGAGTGAGGCTGAACATTAGCATATTCTGCGCCAAAAAGTTCTTTAGCTCTTTCAATAGCTATTGTTTCAATTTCATCTACTACCTCACATCCTCCATAATATCTCTTTCCGGGATATCCTTCAGCGTATTTATTAGTAAGAACAGAACCTGTAGCATCCATCACTGCAGGGCTTGTAAAATTTTCTGAAGCAATTAATTCTATTCCATTTAATTGTCTATTTTCCTCTTTGGAAATAAGATCAGAAATTTGTTTATCAATTCTCATAATTAATATAATTGTTTACAAATCTAATGATCAATCAAAAGTTTGACAACGTATTTTATTAATAAAAACAATTAATTATTAATAAAAAGTTAACAATTCAATTTATGTAATTCTTAAGACTAGAAAAACTAATTTCAGAATGAGATGCATGAAATAATACATTGTTGTCTTTAAATAAAATTATTTGAGGAGATTCATGGTAAATAGAATAATTTTCAGCAATTTCTTTTGACAAATCTCTATTTTTCAAAACATCAATATAAACGAATTTTGAAATATTTATTTCCTTATTATAATTTGATTCAAATCTGAAAAGAGCAATTCTACTAACTATACATCTTGGAGAATGTTTGAATAATAATATATAATTATCACTGAAATTTGATAATTCGTTAAATGAATTAATGATAGTCCAATTAATTTTAGACATGAAGATTAAATATACTTGTTAACTTTGCTGCGTGAATAAAAAAGTAAATATAATAAATAAACGTGCAAAGTTTGAATACATACTAATGGATCAATTTTCTGCTGGAATAGTATTGACAGGAACAGAAATTAAATCTATAAGAGATAGCAAAGCTTCTATTTCTGAAAGTTTTTGTGAATTCAATGACTCGGGAGAACTGTTTGTTGTTAATATGTTTATAGATGAATATACACACGGCAATCAATATAACCATAAAACTAAAAGTGAAAGAAAACTACTTTTAAATAAGAAAGAGCTAAAAAAACTTTTAAAAGAAGTAAAAAAAACTGGTTTAACTATTGTTCCACTAAAATTATTTATTAATGAAAAAGGATATGCAAAGATTATAATTTCTTTAGCAAAAGGAAAAAAACTATATGACAAGCGTCAAGCTATAAAAAGCAGAGAAAATCAAGTACAATTAGAGAGACTTAAAAAGAATAATTAGTTTTTGTTTTTCAACATTGGAACAAAATTAAAATCACCAAATATTTTTTTTTCATACTTAGTTTTGCTTTTTCTAAAAATATATGTCATTTTTTGTATTTTCTTTCCTAGAGGGATAACCAAAATACCACCGACTTTTAACTGAAGAAGTAGGTTTTTTGGTATTTCAATTGCACCAGCTGTTACTAATATTTTATCAAAAGGAGCGTGTTCTTTTATCCCTAAATAACCATCTCCGTATTTTATCAATTTTGGGGAATAACCTAGTATAGGTAGTTTCTTAATAACTTTTCTGTATAAAGCGTGCTGTCTTTCTATGGTATAAACTTTTGTTTTTAGTTTAACTAAAATGGCTGTTTGGTACCCTGAACCTGTGCCAATTTCTAAAACTTTTTCATTTTCTTTTAAATTTAATAGTGATGTTTGAAAGGCTACTGTGTACGGTTGCGATATAGTTTGATCTGAACCTATTGGAAAGGCTTTGTCGATATATGCATGGGACTCAAAATCTTTATCAATAAAAAAATGTCTGGGTATTGTATTAATCACATTAAGAACTTCTTTAGATTTAATTCCTTTTTTTATAAGTTCATTGACTAATCTATTTCTTTGTCCTTTGTGTTTTGATGTATCTTCCAAATGAAAACAATATTTAAATAAAAATAAGAATTGTATTTTTGAAAAAAAAAAATGATTAAAGCTGGTGTTATTGGTGCAGGTCACCTAGGTTCAATTCATCTAAAATTATTAAATAAATCTCATTACTTTAAAGTAATTGGTTTTTTTGACATAAATAAAAACATTTTATTAGAAAAAAATGATTTTGTTTTTTTTAAAAAAATGGATGATTTGATTGATTTAGTCGATGTAGTCTTTATATGTTGTAACACTCCTAATCATTATAAAATTGCTAAAATATGTATTAACAAATCAAAACATATTTTTATTGAAAAACCAATTACTAGTACAGTTGAACAGGCTATGGATTTAGTAAATTTTTCTAATATAAAAAAAATAAAAGGTCAAGTTGGTCACGTAGAGAGGTTTAACTCTGCTTTTACTTGTTTGAATAACACTATAAAAAATCCAAAATTTATAGAATGTCATAGATTGTCTGAATTTAATCCAAGAGGAAATGATGTTTCAGTTGTATTAGATTTAATGATTCATGATATTGATATTGTTTTAAGCATAGCTAAATCCAAACCAATTAGTGTAAGTGCTAATGGAGTATGTGTGATTAGCGAGACGCCTGATATATGTAATGCTAGAGTAGAATTTGAAAATGGTTGTGTAGCCAATTTTACAGCAAGTAGAATTTCTTTAAAAAATATGAGAAAAACACGTTTTTTTCAATCAAATGCCTATATTTCTGTTGATTTTTTAGAGAAGAAAACAGAGGTAGTTAAAATAAAAGATGCCAATAATGTAAAAGATGAATATGCAATGATAATTGAGGACTCATCTGGAAACAAAAAACAAATATTTTATAATAATCCTGAAATAAAAGAGTCCAATGCAATTATTGAAGAACATAATGCATTTGCAAAATCAATATTAGAAGATAAAGTTCCATTAATTTCCTTAAAAGATGGTTTAGACGCACTTAGACTTGCAAATGAAATATTAAATAAAATATAGTGAGTATTTCTTTAAACTTAAAAACGATAAAAAATGAAATCCCTAATAATGTTTTATTAGTTGCTGTTTCAAAAACGAAACCCATTAAAGATTTAGAAATAGCATATGAAGCTGGTCAATTACATTTTGGAGAAAATAAAATACAAGAATTAGTATCTAAAAAAAATAACCTTCCTGAGGACATTAAATGGCACATGATAGGTCATCTACAAAGAAACAAAGTAAAATATATAGCATCTTTTATTCATTTAATTCATAGTGTTGACAGCCTCAAACTGTTAAAAGAAATTAACAAACAAGGTGAAAAAATCAATAGAAATTTAAATATTTTAATTCAAATGGATATTTCTAACGACAAAACAAAATTTGGCTTTTCTTTCACTGAAATTAATAGAATACTAATTTCTGGTGAATTAAATAAATATAAAAACATAACTATCAAAGGATTTATGGGTATGGCTAGTTTTACTAACGATAATAGTATAATTAAAGAGCAATTCTCAAGTCTTAATCAACTTTACGAAAAATTTAAAACAACTTATTCATTTGATTATTTATCAATGGGAATGAGTGGAGATTATAAACTTGCAATACAGTGTAATAGTAATATTATTAGGTTGGGAAGTAATATTTTCGGAAAAAGAAATTAAATAAAAAATATTTTGTATTCAATAGTTGATGTAGAAACCACAGGTGGAAAGTTTAATGAAGAGGGTATAACTGAAATAGCTATATATAAATTTGATGGAGTTAATATTATAGATCAATTTATAAGTCTAGTTAACCCTGAAATTCCTATTCAACCTTTTGTACAACAATTAACTGGAATTAATAATAACATGTTGTCCAATGCTCCCAAGTTTTTTGAGTTAGCCAAAAGAATTTTAGAAATAACTGAAAATACCGTTTTGGTAGCACATAATTCTTCATTTGATTATAGAATGCTAAAAATTGAATTTGATAGATTGGGATATAATTTTACAATTCCTCAACTATGTACAGTTAGATTATCAAAGAAATTAATTCCTGAAATGGAATCTTATAAACTTGGTAAATTGGTTAAAGCACTAGGGATACCTTTATCAAATAGACACAGGGCATCAGGTGACGCTATGGCCACTGTTGAATTATTTAAATTATTACTAGTTAAGGACGGAAATAAGGATATTGTTAATACAATAATTAAAAAAAAAGAAAGTAATAGTAAATTTGTAACAATCACAAAAAATTTAAAAAACATCATAGGTGTTTATTACATATATAATGACCAAGGAAAAATAATCTATATTGGTAAGAGTAAAAATATCAAAAATAGAGTTAATCAACATTTAACTGGTAATTCAAATAAATCTTTAAAAATTCAGCTTGAGATTAGCTCAGTATCATTTGAAAGTTGTGGAAATGAGCTTATAGCACTTCTTAAGGAATCACAAGAAATAAAAATTAATAAGCCAAAGTTTAATAAACTTATTAAAAAAGAAGTTTTAAAATTTGGATTAGAACTTTGTGAAGATGAAAAAAACTTTAAATTTTTAAGAATCATTCACTTTGATAAAATATCTAATTGTATTGAAACTTATAGTTCTTTAAAAAATGCTAACAAAAGTTTAGTAAATATTTATAAAAAATTTGGTATTTTAAATGAAAAGAGTTTAGTAAATAACACTAAAATTGAAAATTTTGTTAAAGAATTTACATTCCCTCATAATAATATGATAATTGTAGATAAAGGAAGGAATGTGGATGAAAAGAGTCTGATTTTAATAAAAAATTCTAACTATATAGGATTTGGATATTTCAGTTTAAATCATCAAATAACTAATTATAATATTTTAGAATCTTTAATTACGAACGTAAAAAATGAAAATTATTATAATAAATTAATAATAGGCTATATTAAAAGATATAAAGTTGAAAAAATTATAAATATTGAAAATCTTAAGTGAATAAAACTTTAATAACCATATCTGGACCAACAGGTGTTGGTAAAACAAAATTAAGTATTGATTTAGCTAAGATTTTAAATTGTGAGATCATTTCAAGCGATTCGAGACAATTTTATAAAGAATTATCCATTGGAACCGCAGTCCCCTCTAAAGAAGAATTAAATAAAGTTAAACATCATTGTATTCAACATAAATCTATTTTAGAAAGTTACACAATAAAAGATTTTGAAAAAGAAGCATTAAATATCATTTCAAATCAATTTAAAATAAATAAATATGTAATAATGGTTGGCGGGTCGAGCCTTTATATGGACGCAGTAATTTATGGATTAGATGAGTTCCCTAACATTGACGATGAAGTTCGTGAAAATTTGAATGAAAAATATAAAAAGTTTGGTATTAAATATCTTCAAAAAAGTCTAAAAAAATTAGATTTAAAATATTACTCACAAGTTGATAAGAAAAACCCTAGAAGATTAATTAGAGCTTTGGAAGTTTGCATCAGTTCTAAAAAACCATATTCATCATACTTAAAGCGAAAAAAAAGAAATCATCTTTTTAACATATTTCATATTGGTATAAAAAAAGATAGAATTGAGTTGTACGAAAAAATAAACAACAGGGTAGATGAAATGTTAAAAAAAGGTTTACTTAATGAAGTTAAATCACTAATTAAGTTTAAAGATTCGAATGTTTTAAATACTATTGGATATAAAGAATTATTTCTTTATTTAGAAAATAAAATAACAATTGAAAAAAGTATAGAAGAGATTAAAAAAAATTCTAGGAGATATGCAAAAAGACAAATGACATGGTTGAATTCTAAAGAAAAAATTTTTTGGGTTAACGATAAAACTAATATTGAAGAAATAAAAAACTTACTTTAAGGATTTTAAATAATTTTCTACATTTTTTTCTATTCTATTTTTAATATCTGTAGTATTTGCCTTTATAAAAACTGTTCCTGTTATTTTTTCATATAATTCAATATATCTTTCAGAAACACCATTAATATATTCATCATTCATCTCTGGAATAATCTGATCTTTTTTTCCTTGAAAATCATTAGAAATCAACCATTGACGAACAAATTCTTTTGATAATTGTTTCTGAGGTGATTTTGATAATTGAAGTTCATCATAGGTGTCTAAATAAAAATATCTAGAGGAGTCAGGGGTATGAATTTCATCAATTAAAATTATTTCTTCATTTGAATTTTTTCCAAATTCATATTTTGAATCAACTAAAATAAGTCCTTGTTCATTTGCTATTTTAGATCCTTCATTGAAAAGTTTTAAAGTATAATCTTCTAATTTTAAATAATCTTCCTTAGAAACAATGTTTTTTTTAATTATATCCTCTTTTGAAATATCCTCATCGTGATTTCCATCGTTTGCTTTTGTGGTTGGAGTTATAATTGGTTCAGGAAATTTATCATTTTCTGTCAATCCATCAGGCATTTTTACTCCACATATTGATCTTTTCCCTGAATTATATAACCTAGCAGCATGTCCGGAAAGATATCCTCTTATTACCATTTCTATTTTAAATGGTTGACATATTAATCCAACTGAAACATTAGGATCAGGTGAACTTTCTAGCCAGTTAGGGATTATATGAGAAGTAGCATTAAGCATTTTGCATGCAATTTGATTTAAAATTTGTCCTTTATATGGGATTCCTCTAGGAAGAACCACGTCAAATGCTGAAAGTCTATCTGATGCAATCATAACTAAGGATTGGTTATTTATGTTATAAACATCTCTAACTTTTCCTGAATATTTGGAAACTTGATTAGTAAAATTAAAATCTGTATTAATAATTGAGCTCATTTAATATAAATTATTTCTTTTCAGTGTTTTTCTCATATGCTTTAATTATTCTTTTAACCACTTGATGTCTAATTACATCTGTTTCATCTAAATATACTATTTGAATTCCTTCAATATTTTTAAGAATATTTACTGCTTCTTTAAGTCCAGAAGTTGTTTTTTTAGGTAAATCGATTTGTCCCGGGTCTCCATTAATCATAAATTTTGCGTTATTACCCATTCTTGTTAAAAACATCTTCATTTGATTATTTGTAGTGTTTTGGCCTTCATCTAAAATAACAAAAGCATTATCTAATGTTCTTCCTCTCATATATGCCAATGGTGCTATTTCTATAACTCCTCTATTTATATAATCATCTAATTTTTCAATGGCTATCATCTCTTTTAACGCATCATATAAAGGTTGCATATAGGGATCTAATTTATCTTTCATATCTCCGGGTAAAAAACCCAAACTTTCACCTGCCTCAACAGCTGGTCTTGTTAAAATAATTTTTTTAACTAATTTTTCTTTTAAAGCTTTAACTGCAATTGCTATTCCTGTAAATGTTTTTCCAGTTCCTGCTGGACCAATTGCAAAGACCATGTCATTTTTACCAAATGATTCTACAATTTTAATTTGATTTAATGTGTAAGCATTAATTTCTTTTTTTCCATTTCCAAATAAAATCACTCTTTTTTCAATTGATTCTATTAATTTATTTCCATTTCCTGACATAATTGAATCAATAAATTTATTAGTAATTTTAACATTTTTGTTCATTAATATTATTAAAATATCTAAACGCTTTTTTAAAACATTTATTAATGATTCTTCTCCGTTTGCTAAAATTCTATCTCCCTTTGGAAAAATCTTCAGCTTAGGGAAATTACTTTTAATAACTTTTATTGTATCAAAATTTTTTTTTTCAAAAAAATCGGATGGATGAATGTTTTTTATAAAATATTCTAGTTTTTTCACTTGGCCTAGTATATTATTTATTGGCAAGTTGTAAATTTATATAATTTTTGTTCTTAAATAATAAATTTCTATTAACAAATGAGTCTAATTACCTTAACAACTGATTTTGGAAATAAAGATCATTTTGTAGGATCTGTAAAAGGTGCACTCCATGTCGAAATTCCAAATGTTAATGTAATAGAAATTTCCAATGAGATATCTCCATTTAATATTATTGAAGGCGCATATATTATTGAAAATGCATACAGAAATTTTCCTAAAGGGTCAATTCATATTTTAGGAGTTGATTCTGAAAAAACACCGGAGATTAAACATCTTGCAATTATCTTAGATGGTCATTATTTTATTTGCGCGGATAATGGAATAATGTCCTTAGTGGCAAAAAAAATAAAACCAGATAAAATTATAGAAATTAATATTAATAATTCTAGTAGCTCAAGTTTTACAGTTCTTGATGTTTTTACAAAGGTTGCAGCTCATATTTATAGAGGAGGTTCAATAGACTTAGTTGGAAAAAAAATTAATGAATTAAAAGAGATTTATGAAATCAATCCTATTTTAAACGAAAAAAATAACGAAATAGTTGGTAATGTAATTTACATTGACAATTATGAGAATGTAGTTACAAACATTTCTAAAACAATTTTTAAGAAGTTTGGTAAGTCACGCCCTTATGTAATAAATGCTAGAAATTATAAGTTTAATACAATTGTAAACTCATACAGTCAGTCAATAAAATTTGAGGTAGATAAAAATGTAAGAAAGGAAGAAGGTAAAAAAATAGTAATCTTTAATAAAGCTGGTTTTTTAGAATTAGCGATATATAAAAGTAATCCCTCTGTAACTGGTGGTGCTAGTAGTTTGTTTGGGCTTAAATATGGAGATATTATTTCTATAAAGTTTGATTAATATTCTTCATAAACTGTTAATAAGATTGTTTTTCATTAACATTATATTCTAATATATTTACATCATACTTACATTATTATGAAATTTATTGTTTCTAGTTCATTGCTTTTAAAAAACATTCAAATTTTGGGTGGTATTTTAAATTCCAATAACACCCTTCCAATATTAGATTATTTTTTATTTGAAATTTCTAAAAACTTATTGAAAGTTACTGCTTCTGATTTGGAATCAACTCTTTCTTCGGATATTGAAATAGAATCCAATAGTTCTATAACTATAGCTGTTCCAGCAAAATTGTTAATAGATACATTAAAAACGTTTCCTGAACAACCTTTAACTTTTAATATTTTAGAAAATAATACCATTGAAATTAGTTCAAATCATGGAAAATATGCTTTAGCCTATGCAAAGGGTGACGAATTTCCAAAAACCCTAACTATTAGTGATGCCTCTAAATCAATTATTTCTTCAAAAGTTCTTTACCAAGCTATAAATACAACCATTTTTGCATCAGGTAATGATGATCTTAGACCTGTTATGAGTGGAGTTTTTTTTCAGTTTTCAAGTGAAAGTTCAACATTTGTTGCTACAGATGCACATAAACTGGTTAGGTATGTAAGAACAGATTTTAAATCTGACAAATTAGTCGAATTTATTATGCCAAAAAAGCCTCTTAATATTCTAAAAGGAATTTTAATAAATGATAATTATGACGTTGAAATTGAATATAATGAAAGTAATGCTAGATTTACTTTTTCTAATTTATCGATAATATGCAGATTAATTGATGGTAAATATCCAAACTATGAAGCAGTAATTCCAAAGGAAAATCCAAATATATTAACAATTGACAGATCATTGTTCTTGAACTCTACTAAAAGAGTCAGTATTTTTTCAAATAAGACAACTCACCAGATTAGACTTAAGATTACTGGTAATGAACTTGTTATTTCTGCAGAAGATTTGGATTACAGTAATAAAGCTGAAGAAAGACTTAATTGTAATTACAACGGAGATGACATAGAAATTGGATTTAACTCTAGATTTCTTACAGAAATGTTGTCCAATTTAAGCTCTGAAGAAGTTAAATTAGAACTGTCTTTACCTAATAGAGCAGGAATTTTAACTCCCACAAAATCTGATTCTGAGGCAGAAAAAATAACTATGCTTGTTATGCCTGTAATGTTAAACTCCTAAAGATAATAATCAGTTCTAATAAAACTTGATTTTTTTGAATCAATCATTTCTCTTAATATACTTTTGTTTAATTCGTTGTCTTTTGAAGCAACAAATGTTCTAATAGAAAAGGATCTTAGAGCATCGTGAACGCTAAGTGTCGAGACAGCTGAATCTTTTCTTCCAGTAAACGGATAAATATCCGGACCCCTTTGACAAGCACTATTTAAATTTACTCTGCAAACTAAATTGACTAAGGAATCAATTATAGGACCCAAAATACTTGGATCTTTTCCAAAGATACTTACTTGTTGACCGTAATTAGATGCTGCCATATAATCTATAGGTTTAGAAACATCATTAAATGAAACCACTGGAATTACAGGCCCAAACTGCTCCTCATTATATACTTTCATTTTTTCATTCACTGGATAAAGAATTGCAGGAAAAACAAAATTCTTTTGCTTTACTCCTCCCCTTTGATTTATAATTTCAGCGCCGAAACTAGTTGCATCCTCGATTAAATCAGAAATATAATTAGGCTTTGAGGGTTCTGGTAATGGTGTTAATAAAGTATTCTCCCATGGCATTCCTAATGTTAAATCATCCACTTTTTTTGAAAATTTACTTAAAAACTCTTCTTTTACATCCTCATGAACATATAATATTTTAAGTGCAGTACATCTTTGACCGTTAAAAGATAAAGTACCAGAAAGACACTCATTAACAGTTAAATCTATGTCCGCATCTTTTAAAATTATTGCAGGATTTTTAGCCTCAAGTCCCAAAACTAATCTTAATCTATTTTTTTGAGGATGTAAATCTTGCAGAGAAATTGCAGAGGAACTGTGACCAATTAAAGCTAATACATCTACCTTACCAGACTTCATAATTGGAGAAGCAATTTCTCTACCTCTTCCAAAAACTATGTTAACTACACCTGGTGGAAATGATTTATTAAATGCTTCTAATAATGGTGCAATCAATAAAACTCCATGTTTCGCAGGTTTAAAAATTGTTGTATTACCCATTATTATTGCTGGAATTAATAACGCAAAAGTTTCATTCAAAGGATAATTATAAGGTCCTAAACAAAGTACCACACCTAAAGGACCTCTTCTAATTAAGGCCCTAACACCTGAGTTATTTTGAAAATTTGCTCCTTTTCTATCAATAATTTTATATTCCTCGATAGTATCATTAATATAATCTACTGTTCTGTCAAATTCTTTTCTGGAATCATTTAAATTTTTTCCTATTTCCCACATTAGTAAATTAACTACTTCATCTCTTTTAAGAACCATCATTTTAACAAACTTCTGCATACACTTTATTCTTTCGTAAACCTTCATTGTTGGCCAATGGCCCTGTCCTTGTTTAAAAGCATTTGAAGCAGAATTTAAAGCTTCCAAAGCTAAATCAGCGCTCATTTCAGGTGTTTTTCCTAAAAGAACAGGTTCTTTGTCTTCGGAATCACAAAGAAGTGTAGAAATAACATTTGCTTGCTTTCCGTCCCAAATTCTTATTTCTCCATTAATTAAATATTCTTTGTGATTAATGGTTTGATTGATTTTATATTCTTTTGGTATATTATTCATTTTTTTATTTATTATATCTGTTTCATTGAAGTCATTGAAGATCTTAAATGTTTTCCAATGATTTCAACTGGATGATTTCTTATTATATCATTTATTTTAATCAATTCTTGATTATTGATATTACTTTCCAAAGGAAAGGAATTACCAATATGATATGTCTTAATATGTTTCATAAAATCAGAAAGCAAAGGTTTGCATGAATGATTAAATAAATAACATCCATATTCTGCAGTATCTGAAATAATTTTATTCATTTCATAAAGTTTGTTCTTAGAAATTAAATTGGCAATTAGTGGTGTTTCATGTAATGATTCATAATAAGCTGATTCATCTATAATACCAGAATTAGTCATTGTTTCAAAAGCTAACTCGACTCCTGCTCTAATAAAAGCTACTAATAAAAGTCCGTTATCAAAAAATTCTTGCTCTGTTATTTTCTTTTCTGTTGATTTAGTTTTTTCAAATGAAGTTTCTCTTGTTTCGGATCTCCATCTTAGTAAATCAATATCATTATTATCCCAATCATTCATCATCTTCTTTGAAAAATGACCAGACATTATATCGTTCATATGTTTTTTAAATAATGGTTTCATTATGTCCTTTAATTCCTCTGACAGTTTAAATGCTTCAATTTTAGCAGAGTTATTTAATCTATCCATCATATTTGTTACTCCCCCATGTTTTAAAGCTTCAGTAATAGTTTCCCAACCATATTGAATAAGTTTTGCAGAATAGCTTGAATCTAAACCATTTTCTATCATTTTATTAAACGAAAGTATAGATGCTGTCTGTAAGACACCACAAAGTATTGTTTGCTCGCCCATTAAATCAGACTTAACTTCTGCAACAAATGAAGACTCTAGAACTCCTGCTCTATTACCCCCAGTTGAAACAGCATAAGCTTTAGCATATTCTAAACCATTATTATTGGGATCATTTTCTGGATGAACTGCAATTAAAGTTGGAACACCAAAACCTCTTTTATATTCTTCTCTTACTTCGCTTCCTGGAGACTTAGGAGCTACCATAATCACTGTAATATCTTTTCTAACTTCAAATCCTTCTTCAACAATATTAAACCCGTGTGAGTAAGATAATATAGAATTATTTTTCATTAAAGGCATTAGATTATTAACAACATTCGTATGATTTTTATCAGGTGTTAAATTAAGGACCATATCCGCATCTGGAATAACCTCATCAAAAGTTCCTACTTTAAATTGGTTTGAAGTTGCATTTAAAAAAGAATCTCTTTTTTGATCTATAGCTGATTTTCTCAAAGCATATGAAATATTTAAGCCTGAATCTCTCATATTTAAACCTTGGTTTAAACCTTGTGCTCCACAACCAACAATAACAATTTTTTTATTTTTTAAAATATTAACGCCACCACTGAACTCTGATGAACTCATAAACCTACATTTTGAGAGTTGTTCTTTCTTTTGACTTTCTGTTAATTGATTATAATAATTTTTCATAATTTATTTTTCAGTATTTAAACCCAATATATTAGATATATCCATAGGTTCTTTAGAAACAGAAATTCTACCAGATCTAACAAATTGTAATAGACCATATGGTTCTAATGAAACATAAAGTTTCTCTGTTTCTTCTCTCCAACCGGTTTTTTCTATTACAAAATAATTTGGAGAAACAGTCACAATATTGGCCTGACTATCTTTTATAATTTTTTGTATATGTTTTTCATCAAATAAAGATTTTGATTTTACCTTGTATAAAGCTGTTTCCAAAAAAATAGTTTCCTTGTCTGTGTGATGAAATGCTGCTATTACTTCAATTTGTTTTTCAATTTGTTTAATTATCTTTTTAATTTTTGACTCCAGTACTGAAACAACGATTACAAACCTAAATATATTATCAATTTCAGATTGTGAAGTTGTTAAACTCTCAATATTGATATGTCTTTTCAAAAAAATAGCAGAAATTCTGTTCAATAAACCAATATTGTTTTCAGTGTAAATAGAAAGGGTATATGTATTTATTTTATCATTCATATATTATTCTAATCTTACTTCTGATACGGAAGCTCCAGAGGGTATCATAGGAAAAACATTTGCCTCTTTTTCAACTCTGACCTCTAAAAAATATGGTTTTTTTGAACTCATCATTTTTTGAATAGATGATTTTAATTCAACTCTTTTACAAACTTTTTTCGCATCAATATTATATCCTTTAGCAATAGTTATAAAATCTGGATTTATCATTTCTGTTGAAGCATATCGTTTATCAAAAAACATTTGTTGCCATTGTCTTACCATTCCTAAATATTCATTATTTAAAACAACAATTTTAACCGCACAACCTGTTTGAAAAATAGTTCCAAGTTCTTGTATTGTCATTTGGTATCCACCATCTCCAATTACCGCGACAACCTCTCTATTTGGAGCACCCATTTTAGCACCAATAGCAGCTGGCAAAGCAAAACCCATAGTTCCCAATCCACCAGAGGTTACATTTGATTTTGATTCATTAAACTTAGCATATCTACATGCTACCATTTGATGTTGACCTACATCTGTAACAATAATAGCATCACCTTTTGAAGCCTCATTGATTTCTTTTATAACCTCACCCATAGTTAATCCTTCCTTCGAGGGATTTAAGTCGTCTTTAATAACTTTTTCATATTCTTTATTGTAAAAGGAATGAAATTTATTAATCCATTTTGGGTGTGTTTTTTTATCAACTAGTTTTGTTAATTCGGGAATAGTTTGTTTTATATCACCTAAAATCGCAACATCTACTTCAACATTTTTATTTAACTCAGCAGGATCGATTTCAAAATGAATTATTTTTGCTTGTTTGGCATAATGATCTAAATTTCCAGTAACTCTATCATCAAATCTCATTCCTATTGCTAAAAGTAAATCACATTCATTTGTAAGAACATTTGGGCCATAATTTCCATGCATTCCTACCATTCCAACATTTAACGGATGGTCTGTCGGTAAACCAGATAATCCTAGTATGGTCCAAGCTGCTGGAATACCAGTTTTTTCAATAAAATTTTTAAATTCATTTTCAGCATTACCTAAAATAACACCTTGTCCCCAAACTATGAATGGTTTTTTCGCCGAATTAATTAACTCGGAAGCTTTTTTTATTTCTGTTATACAGTATTTCGGTACTGGTTTATAACTTCTTATGGATTTACATTTTTTATATTTGAATTCCATAAATTCAAATTGTGCATCCTTGGTTATATCAACTAAAACAGGACCAGGTCTTCCAGATTTTGCTATATAAAAAGCTTTAGCTAAAACTTCTGGAATATCAGCTGCCTTAGTAATTTGACAATTCCATTTGGTAACTGGGGTTGAGATACCAATGATATCGGTTTCTTGAAAAGCATCAGATCCAAGTAAATGAGAGGCTACTTGACCGGTAATGCATACCATTGGAGTAGAATCAATTTGTGCATCTGCTATGCCAGTCACCAAATTTGTTGCTCCCGGACCAGAGGTAGCAGTAACTACACCTACTTTTCCAGAAACTCTTGAATATCCTTGAGCAGCATGGGTTGCACCCTGTTCATGTCTAGTTAGTATATGGGTTAATTTATCTTGAAATTTATATAATTCATCATATATTGGCATAATAGCACCCCCAGGATAACCATATATCAAATTTACACCTTCTTCTAAAAGGCAACGAATAACAGCTTCAGCACCAGATATTTTGTTCGGCTTATTCATTTATATTTCATCAGTTACACAGCCCATTGAAGCATTTGAGACATTTTTTGCATATTTAAATAACACACCTCTTTTAAATTTTAATTCTGGAGCATTCCAATTATTTTTTCTTTTTATTAATTCTTTTTCAGAAACACACAAAGTTATAGTGTTTTTCTCTGCATCTATAATTATTTTATCGTCATTTTTAATTAAGGCAATATTTCCACCGTTTTGAGCTTCTGGGGCGATATGACCTACAACAAAACCGTGAGTTCCACCAGAGAATCTTCCATCAGTAATTAGAGCAACATCATTTCCAAGTCCAGCCCCCATTATTGCAGCTGTCGGTTTTAACATTTCTGGCATACCAGGTCCTCCTTTTGGACCTTCATATCTGATAACCACTACATCACCCTTTTTAACAATTCCATTTTTTATCCCATCATTTGCCTCAAACTCTCCTTCAAATACTTTAGCATGGCCTGTAAAACTCAATCCTTCTTTCCCTGTAATTTTAGCAACAGAACCGTTTAAAGCCAAATTTCCATATAAAATTCTAATATGACCATTTTTCTTTATTGGGTTATTGAAGCTTTTTATTATTTTTTGATTAGAATCTAAAGATTTAATATTTGATAGATTATCTTTTAATGAATTTCCAGTAATTGTTAAGCAATCTCCATCTAAATGATTATTTTCTAGCATATATTTCATAACAGCTGGAACTCCACCTATATTATGTAAATCTTCCATTAAATATTTTCCACTAGGTTTTAAATCTGCTAAGAAAGGCGTGGAATCACATATTTTTTGAAAATCATCAATTGTAAAATTTATTTCTGCACTTTTAGCTATGGCTAATAAATGTAAAACTGCGTTAGTTGAGCCACCAAGCACGGTAATTACTTTGACCGCGTTTTCAATAGATTTTTTTGTAACTATATCCCTAGGTTTAATATCATTAATCAATAAATTTTTAAGAACATTACCTACTTCGAAACATTCTTCTGATTTTTCATTGCTAGTAGCTGGATTAGAGGAGTTATAAGGAAGTGTCATTCCCATAGCTTCAATAGCAGAAGCCATAGTATTGGCTGTATACATTCCCCCACATGCTCCCGCTCCTGGACATGCATTTTTAATAATTGATTTAAATTCTTTATCATCTATTTTTCCAGCTACATTTTCACCCCATGCTTCAAAAGCTGAAACAACATCTAATTTTTTACCGTTATGACAACCTGGGGCAATAGTTCCTCCGTAAACAAGAACACTTGGTCTATTTAACCTTAACATGGCCATTAAAGCGCCTGGCATATTTTTATCACAACCAACTACTGTGACCACACCGTCATATGACATTCCTTGAACAACTGTTTCAATAGAATCAGCAATAATGTCTCTAGATGGTAATGAAAATCTCATTCCTTTAGTTCCCATCGAAATTCCATCACTCACTCCGATTGTATTAAAAATCAAACCTACTAGGTCTGATTTATTAATACCATTTTTAATTAATTTTGAAAGATCATTAAGATGCATATTACAGGGATTTCCCTCATAGCCTGTACTTGCTATTCCAATTATTGGTTTTTTAAAATCCTCTTCGCTTAATCCAATAGCATGTAACATTGCCTGTGCTGCAGGTTGAGTTGGATCCTGAGTTACCGCTTTGCTATACTTATTAAGACTCATCTTACGTTTTAAAAAAAAACCTTCTCTATAATTGAGAAGGAATGGATTTCAAGAAAAATTTAAACTAAAATAATGTTTATTAAAAATAAATAACAACAAATGTATATATAAATTGTTTTTAAACATTTTATAAATTGTATTTTTATAAAATCATTAAATATTATTGTATTAATTAAACAATTTTTATGAAAAGTTCAATAAAAACTGTAATAGATAATCAAAAAAAATATTTTCAATCAAAAAATACTTTTGATATTTCAAAAAGAAAAAATTATTTAATCAATTTAAGAAAAGAAATAAGAAAAAATGAAAGTGAAATTGAATTAGCACTTTTTAAAGATCTTGGAAAATCTAAGGGTGAAAGTTATTTAACTGAAATACATTTTGTCTACGCTGAATTAAAGATTGCTATTAATAATATTGACAAATGGGCAAAAAGAAAATCTGTAAGATCTTCTATTTTAAATTTTCCTTCATCTGACTATATAATTGCTCAACCTTTTGGAAATACATTACATATTTCACCTTGGAATTATCCTTTTCAATTATCTATTGCGCCTCTTATTGGAGCTATAGCTGCTGGAAACACCGTGGTTTTAAAACCATCAGAATATTCTAAATACACCTCTGATATTTTAGAAAAAATAATTTCTAATGTATTTGAAGATAAATTAGTTAAAGTTTTCTTGGGTGGTCCTGAAGTTGCAAAGGAACTTTTAAATCATCAGTGGGATTATATATTTTTTACTGGAAGTGTTAGCGTTGGAAAAATAGTTGCCAAACAAGCTGCACTTAATTTAACCCCAACAACTCTTGAACTTGGTGGTAAAAACCCCTGTGTTGTAGATGAAACTGCTTCCGTAAAAGTAACAGCAAAAAGAATAGTTTGGGGAAAATTTATTAATTGTGGACAAACTTGTATTGCTCCAGATTTTTTAATTGTAAATAAAAAAATTAAAGAAAAATTAACTTTAGAAATCATAAATCAAATAAAAATAATTTATGGAAATAATGCTGAAAAATCTGATTCTTATGGAAGAATAATTAGTAATAAACATATCAATTTTTTAAGTTCTTTATTAAAAGATCAAAAAATTATATATGGTGGAAAAATTGATGAAAAATTAAGATATTTTGAACCTACTCTTGTTGAAATAAGTGATTTTAACTCTGATTTAATGGAACAAGAAATTTTTGGTCCAATTCTTCCCATATATGAATACGATAATTTTGATGAAATAGACCAAATTATTTATAAGTATAAAAACCCCTTAGCTTTATATATTTTCACTAAAAAAAGATCCTTCGGTGAAAAATTTCTAAGAAAACATAGTTTTGGTGGTGGAGCTATTAATGATACAGTCGTTCACATCATTAATGATCGTTTACCATTTGGAGGGATCGGAAATAGTGGCATGGGCAAATATCATGGAGAGTCGACATTTAAAACATTTTCCCATTTTAAGCCATATATTTCAAAACCTTTATGGATTGATATTCCCCTTAGATACCCTCCATTTAAAAATAAAATTAATTTATTAAAAAAAGTGCTCAAGCTTTTACAATAAATATGAGAATATTGTCATCTTTAATGTTATTAATTAGTTTCTTATTAATTAATAACTTTTCTGTAAACCATAATCAAAATTTTAACTTCGAATTAGAGATAAATATAACAAACATAAAAAATCCTGGAAACGCATTTATTGCTGTATACAACAATGCTTTGGATTTTAATTCCGGTGATGATTCAACTAGTAGGATGACTTATTCAATAAGAGAAAGTGTTGTTAAAGGATATTTTTCAAAGAAAATTATTTTAAAACAAGGTACTTATGCTTTTAAAGTTTTTATAGACAAGAATAACAACAATAAGTTTGATTTTAATTTTTTTGGATTTCCTAAAGAGCAATATGGGTTTTCTAACGACGCAATGGGTGTTTTAGGTCCTCCAACTTTCCAAGAAGCATCTTTTAAATTAAATTCTAATAAAAGTATCAAAACTAAAATGAAATAAAATGGAAAAAACAGTTTCAGAAGCAATACAAAACAGAAGATCTGTAAGAATATTTAAAAAAAATAAATTAGACTCCAATAAGGTAAAAGATTGTATTTATAACGCCACACTAGCTCCAAATAGCAGTAACCTTCAACTATGGGAATTTGTTCATGTAAATGACCCTATATATTTAAAAAAACTTTCTAAAGCTTGTATGAATCAAAGTGCTGCAAAAACTGCATCACAAATTGTTGTGGTGGTAACTAGAAAGGATTTATGGAAAAAGAGAAGTAAACAAAATATAGAATTTTTAAATACCCAGTACGAAAAAAATTTAATTACAGAAAAAAGACATAAGAACGCATTAAAATATTACAAAAAATTAATACCGATTTTATATTTTGATATATTAGGATTACTTGGTGTCATTAAATATTTAATATTTCAATTTATCGGCTTATTTCTCCCTGTTGTAAGACAAACGACTAGAACTGACTTAAGAATTGTTGTTCACAAAACAGCTGCCCTTGCTGCGCAAAACTTCATGAACAGTATGTCTTCTATTGGCTACGATACATGCCCGATGGAAGGATCCGATACATTAATGGTAAAAAAAATATTAAACATTCCCAGAGGAGCCGAAATAAACATGGTAATAGGCTGTGGTGAAAGATTAGAGAAAGGGGTTTTTGGTCCAAGATTTAGAGTTCCATTTGAAAATGTTTATAGGTATATTTGAAAATATTTATAAAAATGAATGAAAATCTTTTTAAAGAAATTTGTGGTAATTATGCAACTGGAGTTACTGTTATAACATCTTTTAACAACAATACTAACTACGGTTTCACTGCAAACTCATTTACATCTGTTTCCATCTCTCCTTTTTTAATTCTTTTTTGTTTAAATAAAAAAGCAAATTCCAATAAAGCTCTTAAAATTGGAAATCACTTTGTCGTTAATATACTTTCCTCAACCCAATCAAATATTTGTAATCAATTTGCAAATAATAATCTTAGCCCTCTTCAAAGGTTTAGTGAAGTGAAAACTAGTTCTACAAAGAATAATATCAAAATAATTTCTGACTCTGTAGGATGGTTAGAGTGTAAAGTTAAAGATAAAGTTGATGGAGGTGATCATTTTATATATATCGGTGAGGCAGAAAAGGGTGATTTGAGTGAAAATATAAATCCACTTATTTACCATAATAGTAGAATAAAAAAAATTATCTAAATTCTCTCAAACCCTCTTCTAACCAGTTTTGATAAACTTCTTTAGAAGTGTATTGAATTGGACTATTTAATATTTTTAAATTAGGGTCTAATAAAACATAATAAGGTTGGGATGCACTTTTAAAATTTAATGCTTGAATAGTAGCTGATTTATCTCCAATAGTTCTTATCTTTTTTATTTTTCCAGATTTATATTTTAAATCTAATTGATCAGTAAGTTTAAGTTCTTTTCTATCATCAACGTATAGAGATATTAAAACAAAATTTTCATTAATTAAATCAAATACATTTGGATCAGTCCAAATATTTTCTTCCACTCTTCTGCAATTAACACAAGCCCACCCTGTAAAATCAAGTAAAATTGGTTTGTTTTTTTCTTTTGCATATTCCAAACCTTTGTTAAAGTCTTTAAAACAATTAAAACCAAGTGGACAATCATTAGTTTTTGGATAAATACTATAAAATGACGGAGGAGTAAAACCACTCAAAAGACGAGCGCTATTACTTCCACTTGGAAGAAGAGCGGGACTTAAATAAATTGCAAAACCAAAAAACATTAATGAAAGCATCATGTTAAATTTCGATCTTTTAACAACGTGACTTTCGTTTGGGAATTTATAAACTCCCAATAAATATAATGAAAGTAGTATTGAAATAATTACCCAAATACCAATAAATATCTCTCTTTTAATTAAACCCCAATGTTCTACTAAATCTGCATTTGACAAGAATTTAAATGCGAACCCTAGTTCTAAAAATCCTAAAATAATTTTAAATGTATTCATCCATCTACCGGATTTAGGTAAAGATTTCAACATATTAGGAAAAAGAGCAAATAAGGTAAAAGGAAGAGCAAGTGCTACTCCAAACCCTAACATTCCAACAGATAATTGCATTGCACCTCCTTGAGAAGATATAGAGCCAACTAGTAATGAACCAAGAATAGGCCCAGTACAAGAAAAGGACACTAAAACTAAAGTCAAAGCCATGAAAAATATTCCTATGAAACCTCCAATACTATTTGATTTTGAATCTATTGAATTTATCCATGAGGAGGGAACAGTGATTTCGTAAAAACCAAAAAATGAAAATGCAAAAATTATAAATATCACAAAAAATAAAACATTAAGGAAGGCATTTGTAGAAATGGTATTTAAAATTTCTGGATCTAATGATTCTAAGAAATGAAATGGAATACTTAAAAATAAATATATTAAAACTATAAAAAGGCCATAAACTATAGCGTTAAATGATGAATTCGATTTAGAATCTTTATTTGTAAAAAATGAAACTGTTAAAGGAATCATAGGAAAAACACAAGGGGTTAAAAGAGCTAATAAACCACCTAAAAAACCTAAAATTAATAGATCAATATAATTATTTCCAGAAATACTTTCATTGGATGAATAAGTCTCTAATAGCTCAGTATTTTTTAAATCAAAAACAAGGGGGTTTGAACCATCATTAATTAATGTTGTTAAATCTTCATTTTTGATATTTTGTGAAGTACCATCTAAATTAAATACTAATTCGGATTCTCTAAAAATACAAAGTGAATCATCACAAGCTTGATACATAATGTTTGCAAAAACTTTTGATATTTCTGAACTATTAATTTCAATTACTTGCTTAAAAGTATTCGAATCGATAAAATATGATTGATCTAGTTGAAAAATAGGATCAAATTTGGTTATTGATTCTGATTCAATCATTTTTCCAATCAAATTAAATGAATCTGAGGATTCATTTTTAAAAGTGAACTCTGTAGGTATTGCACCTCCATCCTTCAAAAATTGAGAATATAACCTCCAATTTTTTTCAATACTGGATGTAATAATCAATTCATAATTA
>MDTC01004660.1_pt1 | contig 52600 bp, 27 predicted proteins | sample 811181 | NCBI WGS metagenome assembly MDTC01 (sample SAMN05326644, study PRJNA326480) | marine metagenome | isolation source: seawater | place: Pacific Ocean: North | collected 2011 | reverse complement strand
CCTCTAATTTTGTTTTCATCCAGTTTGTAGCATCTAGTCCCAGTGCTTTCTCCTCCAGATCTCTTGTTCTTTTCTCTGGCGTATCAACTCCTGCAACTCTAACTCTTTCTTTCTTGTATAGGTCAAACCCAAGATCAATGGTGACATCAATAGTATCACCGTCAAGAACACGATTGATCTCCGTCACTCGGAAGGTGTAACAACTCTTCCTGCTTGGTGGTGTCATCGCTCCCATCTTCTAACTCCTTGAATGCTAAGCTCATAATGGTATATATGTAATAAGTAACACCCGCTAGAAGGATGATGAGACACCAGATGATAGACCAGGTGACATCATTTACATCTTCTAACGGGCGTAGAAATAAATTCATGAGTTGTGGAACTTATCTTCGAGAATCATTCTATATAGAGATTCTCTCAAATATCTTAGATGTTCTTGTTCATCTACAGGTCTGGCGGGAGCACCAGGCCAATTTTTGAAAGTTTCTTGTACACAATGATGGAGTAGATGTATATCCTCCATCCTTAGTTTGACTTCGTAGTCAAAGTCAATATGTGGTTGGTCTTCTTCGTTCATGGGTTGTTGGGGTCGATTCCTAAACTTTTCAGATAATCAGTCCACCATTGAGGATCTTTCTCACATTTCCAATTAGGGACAGGTTCTCCTCTTTCAGAGTAATACTCCTCAAGAGCATCATCTATAATCTGTGCGATCTCCATATTCCTCTTCCTCCTCATCAACATCCTCATATGGGTTTGCCACAAAGGGTCCTCGTTTGCGTAAAGGTTCTTTTCTGACATAATCCTGTTCAGCATTTACGGCAGATATCCATACGGCAAGTTTCATTACTATCCATATTACAGCAATCGGTGAGAGGCACAACAGTAACTTATATGTCATCATCGTCCTCCCAATATCCGTCGAAAGGTTCTTGCATCAATTCTCTGTGTTTCAAAAAATTCATTGCTTGGCGGAGAAGACGCTCATCTTCTTCCGTGAACTTTTCTTCCTGCTCCATCTATTACAGACCAGGAACACCAGGCATTCCTTGACCAGTAGGCATAGCGCCACCAGTTACTTCAGGGATCTCAGGCATTGCCGAGTCAATCATACCAGGAAGAGCACCAGCAATTGCTTCTGCTGCTGCCTTAGCAACACGCTCTTTGACACTCTCAGTGATAGCATCGCGACGGAGATAAACAACTGTCCCTCCACCAATGATGCTTGCAGTTCCTAAGAATGATACTATTGCTAGTACATTTATAATTTTTTGCATTATTCTACTCCGAATTCTGAACTGTATCTATCTAGCATTTGGTCAAATCCATCTAGTGATTCCAAACGCTTCGCCCAGGTATCACCTGAGTCTGATCCTTTACATGGGTTGATACATGTATGGTCTCCTAATTTATTACATACAAGACCTGCAAGATCATGAGGGTCGCCCTCTTTACCTGTACCACTCCAATAGTGTTGACCATTCAACCATATTGCGCCGCATTTCGGACATTCCTTCCTATCCAAAGATAAGTCGGACAGTTCTTTGTCAGCCATTGTGGGGTTTCTCCTTTGGGAAAACGTGTGCTATGAAGGGTGTTACGGGAACACCTATACTCTTTTCGAGTTTCCTTCGCAGTGGATACATTCTAACACGAGTCCAACGATATCTTAGTTCGAGATCTAGATATGCGAACAATCTCATCGTATTGTCAACCCCTGCATAAGCGAGGAGGAAGACAAATACGATGAGTACCAGATAGAATCCTATCATAAGAATGCATCAACTTGATACAGTATAACTACTATCTAGGTAAAATGGTGTATACTGTTGTTACAAATTGTTGAGATGTCAACAATTCCATGCCCGCAAAGACTTATTGATCCTGCTATCGGGATCACTTGCAGTCTTTTTGGATGTCAATTTCTTTTTCATCCCTTTCATTCTAGCGCAGAAGGATGCGCGACGGGGATTTCCAACCTTCTTGCTAGGTGCTTTGAGGTCAGATCCTGGATTCTCCTTTTCGTAAGACTTTCGTCCTTTCTCATTGAGTCCACCTTCTGAGTTCTTGCCTGATTTTTTTGTCCAGGCTGCTCCTTCTTCGACATGTGTGTTTTCGCGTAGATCAGCGCACGATGTCACGAACTCCTCGTATGTTTTCTTTTTCATAGGGAGACCTTTGTGTTTTGTTTTAGCGAAATCTCTGGCGTCAGCTTTGGAGATGGAGGAAGCAACTTTGGCAACCTCAGGCGAGGGATTTTCCATTTCCCCTTTCTGAGTCGCTCTAACCATCCCAAAGAAGCGTTGTTGTTTTTTGGATACTGCTGGCATGGCATTAGCCTACAATCTCGATCTCTTCGACCGTGATAGCGCCAGAACCTGCAGTAATCTTCACTGCTCGTTTTACCACTGCTTGATTGCCACTGTAAGCGTATGTATAGTCTGCGGATGCTCCAGAGGAATCAACGTCAGTAGTGATTGTAGTACCAGTAGATGCTGTTATCTTCTTACCTGCCGTGCCAGCAGATAGGAAGTTACTGTCAATGGCAGGACTTGTGCTGTCATCTTCTACTGCAATAAAGTCTCCTGTAGAGAACGGGTGTTGGCTCCCAGTCTGTTGGAGGTGCTGCCCAAGAGTATATACAGCAGTAGCAGAATCTGTTGCTTTTACAATTCTTGCTTGACCAACTTTAGCGCCCGACTTCAGCAAAAGTGCTTCGTCTTGAATGATTTTGATGGCAGGACCGTCATTGAAGGATACGGTGCTGTCAGCAGCAAGGGCAACTACACGGTAGTATCCAGTCTTTACAACCTGGTATTCAGTAGCGCCGCCAGCGATATCGTTGGTGTTCAGAACATTGATAACTGTCATGTCTAGTTAGTTTGAATCTGTATTATTTATATCCTTTTGCTGTTTTAGTAGTTTTTGTAGTTCTGCTGTACTACCAACAAAGAGTGCATTGGTAGTATTTTGTGTTACTTTCTTCTCTTCAGCGTCGAGATCCTTCATCTTTTTTTGAAGGTCAATCAACTTATCTGCTGTATCTGCTACGTTTTTGATGAGTTGGCCAGCAACCTCATAAGCACGAGGATGATCTGACGATCGTGCCACATCAAGTATTCCATCGACTGCTTCCTGCCCTTTCATAACTAGGTTATGTAGTTGGGCACGAGTTACTTCATAGTCTTGTTTTACATCCTGGGTTTCGCTTTTCTTCAGCTTAGGTTTCTCAGACTCATACTTTTGAAGTTCTGAAGGTTCTGCGCCAAAGGCATCATTTAGTCCATCGAATGCGCTCATGTAATCTCCTCGTCAACGCCTGTAGTTGGGTTACGCTTCTTCATATCTGTGAATTCTGCGTACATTTCATTGAATCCAAAATCATCATCAGGATCGACGAATGGATCATCTGCTGCTGTAACCACACCATCTTGGTTGTAGTCAACTGTTGCCTTAGGTGTAGCCTTGTATCGTGTAACACGAGGTGCTGTAACTGTATCCACCTTGGCGTATGTATCCACAATGGATTGCTTGATAGGTTGAGCATCCAGTACAGGACCGTAAAGGTAACTCTTGACAGTAAATTGTAGTGTATATACGATAGCGCGACGTGTTGCGAAATTGCCTTCGTAGATATCTTCGTAGTTGATACTGTTTAGCGTGATGGGAATATCACGAATTTCTTCAATAGACTCAACTAGTTTGAGTGTGAGATTGAAATGTGGTTGGAAGAATGGTAGAATCTGTTCAAGAATTTGTAATGAGTCATCCTGTGTCTTAGCAATAACACTCAGCGTGAAACTAAGATTATATGGTACAGGCATAAATGCTGTCTTATGACCCGTGTCACCACCAGTAGGAATATTGATCTTATTAGTAGGAGCAACCTTTCTGCTAGAGTCATACTCTACAGCACCCATTTCAAATGAAACTCTAGGTAGAGTAATTTGAACCCGTTTGTTAGTAGGGTCTGCATTTTGTTCTAGTCTTGCTAGAAACTTATCAGTAGGACCGTAGGCAAGAGGCACTTTCATAACCTCATTGTCACGTCTCAGTTCGATGTTATTGAACAACGTACCGAAAGCAATGACAGTCTTACGAATAATTTGATGGTAAAAATATGTGCCTAACATTAGAACGTATCAACTGTTGAACCTGCTTGACCGAAGGGATTACCTTCAGTCCAATCAATAATATCATCGTCCAGAGTCTCAAAAGTAGAGTTCTGATCGTATGTACTATTCGTATTATTTAGAGTGTTATAGGACTCAGGACTCCAGAGAGCACCAGATGTCTGTCCCTGGAGGTATTCTGCCAGAGTAAATGTACCAGAGCGATTGATGATCTCAAGTGCTCTAGTTGCATTATCCCAAGACTTGACCTCTGCATGAATATCCTTAGGAGACTCTTGGATAGTTACGGTAGGTGCTGAGGTGTAACCAGATCCACCTGCAGTAACTGTAAATCCAGTTACTAGACCAGCATCACTGACTGTGGCAGTTGCAGTAGCACCTGTTCCGCCACCACCAGAAATGGTAACAGTAGGTGGTAGTGCAGACTTATAGTATTGTCCACCACTAGTAGCGGTCAGAGAAGACACAGCATCGCCAGTAATAGCAGCAGTAGCAGTAGCGGTGTAAAGATTACCAATAATGGTTTCACCAACAGAAAAATCACCAGACCCACCAGGATCCATAACCAATTTGATGCTGTTAGCAAATGCGGTTTCCACAGCATCAATAGCAGCAACACCAGTATCAATAGACTCATCACTGTATTCAAAGAGTTCACATTGCATTTCCCAGACGTAACCCTTTCCTAGTTGATAGAAAGGACGCTCTGCCTCAACAAACTTGATCTCAAAGAGATGTTTGGTGACTGGGAACCAGATTAGATCTCCCTCATTGGGACGACCTTCTACAGCCAGTGTAACATTGTCGTCAACTTTTTCTGTAAATTTTTTACGGGAGATAACAAAAGTTGTTTTGTCTTCGATGCGGATTCCAAACTTGCTAAGTAGTTCGCCTTGTCCTTCCCATCCCTCAACATTATTGACATATGCTCGGCATTGGTAGGCGGAATCAAAAGAAGACTCTTGAATTTCATTGAGTACATCATCGGAGGTAACACGGGTCCTAGGTACATAATAGATGTCCTGCCCGTAAATTTCAATAGATTCGACGATAAGATTCTCAAAGAACACCTGCTCCTGGTCAGAACCATTGATGTTGATCCGACAGGAACTATTGTAGTCCGACTGTATGCAGTTGTTGGCAGGTGAATTTGAGTATGTCATCCGACGAGATCCATTGGAGGTAGTTCATATCTGCTATGGAGTTCCTGAATAAGGACCTCCTTCTTATTACGACCGTCTTCTAGAATTTGACGACCGTTTAGTGTGACGCCACCCAGCATTTGGACGCCATCATACTTACTTAGGTTTTGACCCCACTGCTGCTGGAACAGTGCTTCGGTATAACCTTTCAACCATTCATTATTATATGCGCCAGTGTGTACTTCTGGATCAACACCAAACGAACCATCAACCAGAATGTATTGACCTACTTGTAGTTCAGTCCAGTCAAAATCTAGATGTAGTCTGTTTTCATGAATGGTCCATCTCACTCTACGATTCTGAGAGGAGTTGGTAACCCAGTCCAGAGTCTCAAGATATTGAGATGTCATATAGTAATGTAGGATCTGACCATGAGTGAAATTGTAGATATCATTCAGGAAGATCTGATACTTGATATTGAAAATATTACCAGGAACTACACTGCTAGGTCCAACGCTTGTATAGACATGATTGATACCCAGAGTGTTGGGTGGCATATCAATATAGTTGTCAAGTTTTGACCAGTTAGTACCAGAAATTGCCGAAGAACTAGACGCTGCGGTCTTCATTGCTTCAGTAACTTCGATCCGTACAAAGTTTTGGGAAGAACCTTCATAGTGAAACTCTTGCCAATGATAGATCGCCTCTTGGATCAGGTCATCTAGTTGCTCATCGCATACGTTGATGTCGATTGCGGGATAACCTAATCTACGAAGGCAGTAATTTTTTAGTTCTGTTGCCGAAGCAGGTCTAGTTGCTGACATTTTTTATCAAGCGAATGATTGGACAGTTAGGGTAGTAACATCATTAGCACTGACGACTTCTCCAACTTTGAAGAATCCATCAACGGTATCAAGAGTAATCTGGTTAGTACCAAGAGCAGTAATAACACCAGTAGTGCCGCTGGTTGCACCTGTGACAGTCGCTCCGACTTCCATCGTTGTGATGTCAGACAGAGTGAATGTTGCATTAGTGAATACCGTTGCAACATCGATAGTACCACCGCTACCAGTCATTCCACCAGCACCAGATGGTTGAACGATGGTGATAGTGTCACCGATTGCATAACCAGATCCTGCAGTATTGACAGTAACACCAGTAATAAGACCAGACGGCGTGGATGCTGTAATATCTACAGTAAGACCAGTACCAGAACCAGTTGTGGTTGTTGCCAAACCAGTTGCGGTAGCATAGTTAGCACCAGCAACCAAAGAACCGAAGTCAAACGCTTCAACACCACCAGCATTAGGGTTGGTAATTGTGATCGTATCAGTAATCAGATAATCACTGCCACCAGCATTGACGGTAACTGCAGTAATAGCACCAGACGCATTGACTGTAGTATCAACTGTCAGTCCAGTACCAGTGCCACCCGTTGTAGCAACAGCGGTTCCAGCGGTAAAACCACCAAGACCAGTTGCTGACATAGCGCCAGCAGTTACGACTGCACCAGGTGTAGGATCACCTGACAGGTTCAGGGTCAGAGTGGTAGTAGTTGCAAGGTTGTTGAGCATTGCTTGAAGTTGAGCGAATGCGTTATCAAGTTTTGCCTGAACTCTTGCTTCTGTGTAGTAGAGGTTAGTACCCTCAGACAGATTAGTTGTAGATGCTGCAGCGAGTTTGGTATCGAAAGATGCCTCAGCACGAGCATCAGTATAGTAAAGGTTGGTAGAACCTTCAGACAGACCATCTGTATCTGCAGCAGCGAGTTTGGTATCGAAGTCTGCATTTGCTCTGGTAGATGTGTAGTAAAGGTTAGTAGAACCTTCAGACAGATCATCTGTAGTTGCTGCTGCGATACGAGCATCAGCGCGAGCATCTGTGTAATACAGATTTGTACCTTCTGCCAGATCGCCAGTATCTTTGGTTGCAAGTTGCGTATCGAAACGTGCATTTGTATAGAAGATATTTGTACTACCTTCAGTGATGTTGTCGGTATCAATATCTACCTGGGTTACAGACAACTCACCAGCACCACTCAGTTCAATACCTGTACCATATGTGAAGTGGGTACGAGATCTAGCGGCGGTTGTAAAGAGGTTAGTAGAACCTTCAGTAATATTGTCAGTATTGATGTCTGCTTGAGTAGCACTCAAGGTCAACATGTTACCTGCATCATCATAGGTGGCAGTAATACCTGTACCACCAACGATCAGTGCAGCAACACGATCATCAACACGCTCATTTGTGAAGTAGAGGTTTGTACCCTCAGTCAGATCAGCAGTATCATGGTTTGCAATGCTAGAAACCTGACCAGTTACATCACCAATAACACCACCAGTTGCTGTGATTGCACCAGTGAATGCAGAGGTTCCAGTTACGGTGAGGTTTGCACTCAGAGTTGTGTTACCTGTGACACCCAGAGTACCGCCGACAGATGCGTTAGCAGTTACATCCAGGTCTGCACTTGCAGTTACATTGCCAGTTACACCCAGGGTTCCACCAATAGTTGCATTAGAAGTAACTGCCAGTGTGCTACCCAAAGTTGTAGCGCCATCAGCATTCAGTGTGCTTGCGGTGGAAACAGCACCAGTTGTGCCATTTACAGTGAAGTTACTGGAATCTACTGCAATACCGCCATTAGCATTCAGAAGACCTGTAAGAGTGCTAACACCAGTTACACCAAGTGTACCACCAATTGTTGCATTTCCACTGACAGTAGAGGTCACCATGGTGATCTCATTAGATGCAAAGTCACCACTTCCGTCTCTCAGGACCAGGTTATTTGCTGCGTTCGTGCTAGCAGAAAGAATGTTGATTGTTGGATTGCCAGAAACACCATCACCATTAGTGACTGTGATACCAGAACCAGATACAGGAGAGGTTACCAGTGTGCGCTGAGCATAGGTGTTAGCAGCAGTTCTGCTTACGAAACCTGTACCAGACATTGCTGCCAGACCATCCATGTCTGCATCATCAAACGTGGTAGTCAGAGTTACGTTCTGAGAACCATCGAAGGATACAGTTGCATTGACAACACCGTCGATAGTGACAGTGCGTGCAGTACGAAGAGCATCAGCGGTTGTAGCATTACCTTGAATACCTGCGCTAGCACCGATACCGTTGTTGACAGTAATCTGATTAGCGGAGAAGTTACCACTATTTCTAACAACAACAGAAGCACCAGTAGTATCAGTGCTGCTTGTCGTTAGACCATCTAGCAGATCAGCGTTCAGGTTATTGACCTTAGCGTTAGATGCAACAACGAAAGGTGGAACACCAGTTGCAGTAGAAACAATTTGACCATCAACAGTCAGATCACCATTGATGATTGCATCAGCATCAACGTCAAGGATTTGACCACTGCCAGTCAGGTGTAGTTGATTTGCTCTTAGGTTGCCATCAGTACCACCAAATACTTCGCTACTATTTGTAGCAGAGGTTAGGAATACAAACTCGGAAGCAGAATCATCATATCCGAAGAAACCTAGAGCAGCAGCAGAACCTGTGTGATAACGGAACTCAATACCACGGTCTTTGTTATCATCCGAGGCAGGAGCAGTGTCACCACCAAGAGTAAAGATCGGATCGTCGATAGTAACAGTAGTGCTGTTGACTGTTGTAGTTGAACCATTTACAGTCAGGTCACCACCAACGACAAGGTTGTTATGGAACTCGCCATTACCAGTGCTGTTATCAACACTAAATGCAGCACGAGTATTAGAATTATCGTAAACGTAGAAATCACCACCGATGTATGCATTCTTAGCGACTCTTAGACCACCAGCAGTGGTAAGAGATACAGCAGCATCACCATAAGAAGTGATATCGTTCGTATTTTCAACAGTTACAATACCAGAGATATTAGCACTGTTGTTGAGGTCCAGAGCATTGGTCATCTCTGTAGCACCGTGGACTCTCAGAGCACCACCGACAGAAAGGTTCTTATCAATACCTGCACCACCAGTGACTCTTAGAGCACCGTCGTTAGAGTGTGAACCAGTTACAGTCTGCTGAGAAGAAGCAGTCAGTGAGGTTACACCAGTTACACCTAAAGTGTTTGTGATGTTAGAAGCACCACTGATGTTGACTGTACCAGCAATGACTGTGTTGCCATTGTCTGTATCTACAGTGAACTTATCTACACCAGAACCATTTTGGATTGCAAACTCTTCATTAGCAGCGTTGATGATTAGAGTGTCAAAGATAGTTGTTTGACCGTCCACAACCAAAGTGCTATTGAAATCAACGGCACCATCAACATTGAGAGTTTGATCAAAGTCAACGCCGTTAGTGACGTTGAGCGTGTTTGTGATTGTTGTCGCATCATCTACATCTAGAGTACCAGCAATAACTGTGTTGCCATTATCGGAATCAACTGTAAAGGCATCAGTACCATTCTGTGCCTCAATGGTGAACATCAAGTTGTCACCGTTGATAGTTACATTGTTTTGGAATGTAGCATTACCATCAACATTTAGTGTGTTATCTAAGTCAACTGCACCAGTTACATTCAAGGTGTCATCAATCGTAGATGCACCTTCAACGTTCAGTGTACCTTGGATATCAGTGTTACCAGATGCACCCAGGACAGAGAACTTGACAGTATCACCAGAGTTTTCCTTACCAACGAACAGACCTTCACCTGAACCAGTACCACCAACATGGAGGGTAGTTCCAATACCAGCACCACCATAACATCTCAGGTTAGAGGTGCCATGACGTGCATAGTTAGGAGTATATTGTGCAGAAGTACCAGTACGGAACTTATATCGAACCTGCAGGTAGTTCTGTCTGTTGTAAACCTCACTGACGCTTTCTTTCTGAACAACCTGACCGTTTACATAAACGTCAGAGTTGAACATGAAGTTACCTTCAATATATCCACCACCGTCGAATCGGAATGCACCATAGTCATTGTTCTGAATCTCATAGATACCAGTGCCGCTGTTTAGTGCAATATCTGGTTCTGCAGTGCTTTCAAGATATGTAAATCCAGAAACGTTGATAGCATTATTGAGATCTAGAGCACCAGTTAGAGTAGTGTCTCCAGTTACACCCAGAGTACCTGCGATAGCAGTATTACCAGAAGCAGCAACAACGTTGAACTTATTGGTATTGATATTCAGGTTGTTAGTAATATCAACTACACCATGGAACGATGCGTTACCTGTAGTGCTCTGTAGTTGAATACGTTGTGTGCCAGAACCATTGTTCAGTTGCAGAACCTTGGAAGCACCTTGGATGACAATGTTGTCATCATGAAGAGTTGTACCGTGAACAGTAAGGTTAGTGTCAATGTCAACACTACCACCAATGTTTACGTCATCACCAATACCAGCACCACCAGCAACTACCAGGTCGCCAGTTGTATTGGAAGTAGAATTTGTATTAGTAGTAAGTTTTAGGTTACCTGCGAGAATACCTGCATCAGTACCACTGAAGACTTCGGAAGTATTGGTAGCGTCGTAGTAGAATGCATATCCACCAACGTGTCCCCCGAGATCAGTATACGAATCATCGTAACCAAAGAAGCCTCTACGCGCTTGAGAATCATAGTATCTGAACTCGATGCCACGATCAAGGTTATCGTCAGCAACTGGATCAGTATCACCACCAAGAGTAATGATTGGGTCGTCCACCTGAAGGGTTGTAGAGTTGACCGTCGTTGTGGTGCCGTCAACCTGTAGATCACCCCAAACTCTGACGGTTCCAGTAACCGCCCTATCATCACCAGGATCAAGGTTGAGGGTCGCATTGGTAGTAGCAATGTAGTTTTCTTGGAATCTTGCATCCTCTACATGTACTTTACCAGCAGCATCGGTTGCGCTGATTTGTACAGTGTCGTCAGCTGTAATTACAATGTTGGAACTTCCTGCACCAGCATTTGTTGCCAGAATATTGAGATTTCTAGGTGTCGCAACATTCTGAGTATGACTTATGGTGAAGTGACCAGATCCATACTTATCAATGATTTGATCAACAGCGCCATCCAGATCGATATTGGGATCAGAATAATAGGAACGGACGTTGACATCAATCTCACCAGCGCCACTGTCCCCTGTATTATTAGCGCCAAACAGAAGATTGCCGCTCGTATCATTGATTTTGATATAGTTGAGATAATTGAATCCTCTGTATCCAGTGGTTGCAGTAAGTTCTTGATCAAGTTCAAAATCTTCTTTTGTATTTCCATCTGCAAAAGAGACTCTATTATTTTGTAGTTGGGTGTTATCTACACCTAACGCGGCGATGGTAACGTGCCCGTTGCTGTCAACGTCGAAATCTTCCTGTGCAAAACTAGCCAGTCCCTTCTGTTCTGTTGCTTCAGCCGCGAGGTAGCGCCATCCTCCACTATCACCACTGGTATGAGTAGGAGCACCAGCACCAGCACTGATTGATTCATATGCTTGGTAAACTTTCGATGCATTCTGGATGATTGCATATCTAGAATAAGCAGTAGCTCCATCATAGTTAGCATACTTACTACCTTCTGTAGCGGTAGCAATAGGCACATTTGTAGCACTTTGCAGACGACCCCTGTCGTCAACAGTGAATTTGACTGCGTTTACGGTCTCAGTACCGAAAGGTTCGCCGTTTACTCCGTTAGCAGATACTGACGTTAGGGATTCAGTATTGTAATCGCCATCAACAACTGTAGTAGTTGCCAAATCAATTTGTGGGTTACCAGCAGTACCAGAACCGTTACTTACAACGATCTGCCCTGCGGTAGAAAGAATACTTCTAGTTGTCCAGTTACCATCACCAATACGAATGGAGATACCAGTAGAGGTGAGACCTGCGACAGCATTTAGGTCATTATCATATGGTTGAGCACCAGTACCTTCAATACTAGTTGCCAGACCATAATCTTGAATAGTTGTTGGATTAGAGGCGTTGGTTACTCTACCCTTAGCATCAACGGTTACACGAGTGTATGTACCTTCTGCTGGGGTTTGTCCGTAGTGAGGGAGGGAAGGAAGTTCTTGTAGTTCGGCAGCAAGGTTTAGGTTTTGGGAACCATCAAAAGTGCCTGAGGCGACGACATCTTGAGTAAGTTGAACCTGGCGAACGTTAGCTAGTCGTGATGCCGTAGATGCATTACCGATAACTGTAGCAGTAATTGTACCTGCTTGGAAGTTACCATCAGCGTCACGCTGAACGAGGGAGTTTGCCGTGTTAGCAACGGATTCAACTGGTCTCTCATACGCTAGAGAGTTCCACGCAGTAGAACCGTCACCAATCTTGATCCTTCCCGAATCAAGGTCGATACCGACTTCACCTTGTGCCAGTGTTGGGTTTGCGTTTCTCCACTCTTGAGAACCGCCCCTTCTAAGTTGGATTCTATTTGCCATTTGCTATCACAACTACGGATAAATTGCCTCTGAGTTATTTATATCAATAAAAAAGAGGGGCAAGTGCCCCTCGCCATTTATTCTACTGTCACTTCATCAACTTCGTCTGGAGGATGTGACATAGTTTCCTGTTCTTCCTGACTATCGAGATAGTAGGATAGTGCTTCGATTGCACCTAGGAGTTTCAATGCAACGCCTTCATTATCTCGAATCTGCTGAGCGAGTTTCTTGTTCTCATTCTGCAAATTCTCAAGACGCTCTTGAAATTGCTTACGCATGTCTTCTTGAGACACCTTTTCTTCGACTGACATAATTTAGACCTTTGATTGTTTTACTAACGTTAGTAGGAGAGACTTGATCTCACCTAGTTCAGATTTTAGCATGGTTACGTCGTCTTGTAAACCATCGATGGTATCTTCACGTTCACGATCTTTTTGAACAGCAGCCATGTACTGATCATAAGTCGATGCATTCGTTAGGGATATCTCACCGTTAGGACCCCGACTATAGTCAAGGTCCGATTCAACACGCTTGGCTTTGCTCCAATCCATTATACTGCAAGTGCGATTGCTCTAAAGTCCTTGATGATTGGCGTTAGCGACTGGTTAGGAGATCTCATGACTAGTTTGATTTGGTATTGATCAAACTTCAGTCCATCAATTTCAAAACTATACTCTCTGAACTCACGGTATACCGTGGTTCCAGGTACGCTAGAACCTTCCGTTGGGAAAGCGGTGAACGTAGACTCTTCGAGAGAATCGGCGCTACCAACAGGACGTACTCTATATAGAGGAATAATTTCAGTGCCATCTGGACGAGAAGCAGCAAAGATCAACTTGATAGATCCAGACTTGTTAGCAAGGTTAGCAATCTTAGTAATATAAACTGCATCATGCCCATCCTCATCAGCAGACAGTGCTGTATCTTTATCAGTTGGATTGTTGATTCTGTTCATCGTTGTAACGATAGAACTTCTATCCAAGTCAACATAAGGAGTGATATATTCGTTTTCACTATCCATCGTTAGTTCCATACGGAACGACTTAGCACCACTCAGTTCGTTCTGTTCGTTGATCACAGATGCAATCATTCTAGGAGAATCGAAGTAGTTGTTGTTATCAAGGATAATGTTTTGATACTGACCATCGTTGACGAAAGACTCTTGGTCAATGTTCAACTGATTGCCATCACCAATAGAAGAACCTGTGATTACATTGACACGAGCATCAATAGTAGTTCCTGGTAAAGTTAGTTTGGATACGGATGGAGAGATCAAATCGAACTGCACGTTTTGTGTAGCACTTGCACCAACACCACCGCCAACAATACCGTTAGTAGCGACAACTGGCATGGACAGTTCATAAGAATCCAACGTTGGATTCATAATAGACGTGTGTGTCTTATTGATATTGATTAGTGGAATACCGTCAAGGTTGTAGCACTCGACAATAGCACCTTCAGAGAATGCTTGAGCAGATGTACCGTCAAGTTCTCTACCACCAGATGTTAGAAGTGTAATTTCCTTTCCGTTCGCACTAATTGCAGAGTATGCCATGATCTCTTCTGCAATGAACGTACGAGGGTCTAGAGGTTCTCCAGTAATGGTGATACCTCTACCAACATTCTTTTGTAGTTCTTCACTACGAACTCTAATATAACCAGGGTTAGTTGCACTAATTGCCTGACCATTGATAAACTTATGGAAAGCAGATGCATCATCAACTGCAAGAGTTGTATCATCTACACCAATAGAGTTTGTAAGAGCAGTAGCATCAATCTCAGAACGAACGTTAGAAATAGTAACGTTGTTGCGAGTGTCATGCATACAGTGATTAGAATGTCTGACTCGGATCTTTCTCTGTTCTGATGTATAGATCACAGCAGATGCTGGATATGCTCTCAGTAGAGCACCACTATTTGTCATGTCACCTGCATAGGTAGGAGCAGATGCAATAGTAGAAGTATCCATCGATGCAGTACCATTGATAGTAGTGTATACATCAATAGATTCACCGTTTGCAAATGTCAGGTTATTAGTACCAATCGTTACAAACTTGACTGCAATATCACCATGGGTATTTTCTTGACCACTTACTGTAGAAGCAGTAAAGGATACAATCTCAGCAACAGAGTTAGTTGCGTTTCTAATGTATCTACCTGGTTGGTATTGAGAGTTATCCGCAGCACCAGAGATAGAAATTGTAGTAGTGGACTTAGAACTCGTAATCTCTTCGTTCTGTAGGAAACTACCAGTAATATCAGTAACAGTAACTACAGTTCCTGCTGCTGCCTCAACAACTTTCTTGACAGTACCTACTGCCTGTAGAAGTGTGTTGACACCAGTACCAGTGATTTGGTGAATTCTAGAACCAATGGTAAATGGTACTGCAGCAAGGTTTAGTGTTAGTTCCTGATCAGGTTTGAATGTTGTAATAGAGTTACGACCCAAATTCAATACACCTGTATTACCTGCTGCCAAAGCACCATTGTTGAATACCATCTTAGATTGCATTCCAATGTTGAACTTAGCAAGGTAAGCAGAGAACTTGAGATCTTCATACTGATCAGCAGTCCAAGTAGATGCGTTCTGAGACTTGAATAGAACACCAGCATAAGGTTGTTCAGAAATAGTTCTGTTCTCAGTAATATCTTCTCCACCCATTCTAGATACCCAAACCTGATATTCGTTCGAGTCGGACAGTAGAACAAAGCAGTATTCAACAGATTGCTGTAGATATACAGGAGATTGGAATGTAAACTTAGTAGGAACAGCTGCAGTTTCTGACAACTGAACATCACCAGGCATCAACGTAACGTCAGAGAATGGAAGAATTCTCTTAGTTGGGTAACCATTCTCCATAGCACGAATCTGACAGGAGATAGGAATACGATCATCCTTTGTGAAGAAGAACACATCGAACGATGTTACAAAACAACCACCTGGTTTATCGATGATGAAGGATTGTGCCAGAGGGTCATACCAACCAATCTGACGAATCTCTTCTCTTGTACCGAAGATTGTCTGTTCTTCAGTTACAGTATCGCGAACAACTTCAGCATTACGAACTGCAAGGATGTTTTCCTGAACAGTCTGTAGAACACCAGTTGCTGTATATGTGGTCTCTGCAGACGATGCAACAGCGCCAGTAATACGAGAGTCAGTATCAGAAGTAGTCAATCTGATTGTTCTAGTACCTGTACCCCAACGTGGGTTGGTGTCAGTATCAGGACTTGGAATAAAGAAAGATGCATGAAGGTTACCAGATCTGTCAGACATCAGACGACGATCTTTTACAACAGCACGACCACCAGAAGAACCAATTAGGACTTCACCGACTTCGATATTACCAAATGCATCACCAGATACCTGTGCTGCCATTGCCGTAGTGTCAATGTTCAGGTATGGAGTAGTAGAACCATAGGTGGTAGGAAGTTCGCTATCATCATATGGATTGAATTCCATATCAGCGTTAGGTGCCATAACAACTAGACGACAACCAGAAGTTTGACCAATGACAGTTTCACCAATAACAAATGGTGTGTCATTACTTCTAGTATCCTGTGTGCTATCTTTTACAATCTCGATCAATTTTGGTGTGACATAGTTAGTAAATGTCTTACCATCAAAGAATGCATAGAATCTAGTTCTAGGCTTCAGACGAGCAACATCCATCTTGACGTTTCTAGAACGAATCCAAGGAATTGCTGTACTGGAAAGAATAGAGTCGCCAAGAGATTCATGGTCAATTCTAGGAACGACCTGGGTTCTAACACCAGTACGCTGTTGAGTTTCTTGAGTTTGAATGATAGTTCTTTCGTTGACACGACGAAGACCTTTACCACCCCAAACCCATGGTGCAGGAGAACGACCAACGTCTTCTGCCAACCAGTTAGGTTGACGGAATTGCTCAGTTCTCAGAACTTCACCATCACCTTGCCATGTAGTTCTCCAAGCATTCCACTGAATAGGTAGGAAACCATTTTGGTCTGTACCCATTTCTCTACGGGTAGCCTCGAAGTTACCTTCAATAGTTCTAATGTTTGCAGGTTCTCTAACAGTATCTACCCAATCATCAGTTGCAGGTAGAAGATCAACACGACCAATATAGGTGAAAACGTTGAATGGGTTGACGTTTACAACCTTAGAAGCAAATGGTTGGTTGATGATAAGTTCTTCAACATAAGGAAGAGTTACCAACTGACCAGTCTTTTGAACATTACTGGAAGCAGTTGTGTTCCACTCCATTGCAACGTTAGTTGTATAGTGTGCAGGACGGCAATGTCCAGCAGCAAAATCTAGAGATGCATTATAGTCAGGATGAGATGTATCAGACTTATCATGAGTTGTAAAGTCATCTACAATAAAACCATTTTTCAAACGGTCCTTACCATTTGCATCGAGAATCTTAGTGTTTGCAGTATCAGATTCAAGTAGAGATAGTGCAGTGTAGTATTCAACGCTGCTGAGACGCTTATCAAGAGTACCGATGTCACGCATCGTATAACGACGATTGTCTTCATGAGTAACGAATACGTCTTGCTGAGGATCGAAACCATAAGGTTTCAATGTCATTGTTGCCAGGTGCATTGCATTGTCAATGCTATCTGGTTCTTGTGGTTCTTCCTCAGATTTACCAGGAACAATTTGGAACTTGCCTTCTGGAGTCAAGAATAGTTTATCAATTCTAGGAAGATAGAAGTCATAGTCGCAACGGAAGTTAGAATTGATTTTAGGAATATCAATAACGGTTGCACCACTACCATCTTGGAATAGACGTGACTTGAAGTCGAGAGTAGAACAGTCAAGATATGCTGGAGAAGCAATACTACCAGCACCAGAGTATCTTGCTTGAGCAGCAGGACGGAAATCTAGAACATCAGTCAGAGTCTGAGTTTGCTGGAAGAATGGAATGTCGTAGTAAGAAAGATCAGAATAGGATTCACCACTGAAATAATCACCAGTTGTTTGATGCTGGAGATAATCAAAGATAACTAGAAGTTTTCTGAGAGCAGGTGATCTCTGTGGTTTTCTTACAATCTTAGAAGTATCATAGAAGTAACCTTTCTGGTTTTGATCCAGATAATAATCATCGGTTACAACTTTAGATCCTTGAACAATAGCACTAGCATCATCATTGATCAGTGCAGTAATAGCAGTATTACTGCTGTCAAAACCACTAATGGTTTCACCAGTGATGAAGGTGCCATTGATTGCAATGTAATTTAGTTTTAGTGTTGATGTTGTAAACGCAACAACCTTACCTTTTGCACCAGAAGTCTTACCTGTAATAATTGTACCAGGTTCAAAGAATGTTGGTTCAGCAATAGTAAGTGATGGAACAACAGGATCGTTGGAGTCAAGAGATTCATAGACAGCGTGAAGTTGGAATGCATCCGAGATACCCAGAGACATTTCTTGGTCTTGGATGCGGTTGCCATACAAATGAGTATACTGCAAACCGAACAAAGGTGTGTCTTTGTTCTCAATAGTTCTCCACATTTTGTTGACGACCATCTTACGGAGGGTCTTCAGTTTCTTTTGGACAACGTTCTTAGAAATAGTTGCAGTCAGTTTACATAGAGTTGCGTTAGCACCGACAGCGACAGTTAGAGTATTACCATTTGTAATCTGTGCATCACCTTGGGTAGATCCAGATGTGACAGATCCACTAACACCAACATCATTCAAAGAAACTTGTGCTCCAACTTCTCCAGCACTACCAGAGGCAGTAAGAGTAAGTTGATACTCTTCATCATCGATAGCAACAAACTGCTCGTTTGTACCTAGAGTGATAACGAACGTACCATTAGATACAGAAATAGCATCATAGGTTCTACGAACAATCATCGACTCGTCAGAAATCGACTTGATATACTTCTTAGGCATGTTGCTGAACAAATCAGCATTCTCTTGCCCAAGCAACTGTGCTCTATTACGAACAACAACAGTATAAGTATCGGCAGTAACTGAACCACCACCTGCACTTACTTTTACAACCTGGTTGATACCATCGAAGATAGTTGTACCAGATCCAGAAGTTGTAAAGTTAGTAGGGTTGACATAATTGACAACCAGATAATTAGTCTCGTCAAAGTATAGAAGATCGCCTGCCCTCAAATCTCTAACAAGGTTAGAATTGAATCCAGTGATCGTACCAGCACCAGAGTCATAGGTGAACGTATCACCCTCAATTGCCAGAAAATCATCTAGGATAATGTCTGCAGTACACTCAATGTTTGCTGGTGTAACTTCATCTTTACAGACAAAAGATCTTGCATCAGAGAATTCGTAGGTATATGAGAAGGTAAGAGTTCCTTTGGAAATACCATCAATAAAAACTTCTTCACCATCTCTAAAGTTACCTCTCAGTGAATAGGTATTGAGATGTGTTGCACCAGTTTGATCTGCAACGATGATAGCAGTTGCTCTACTTTCAGCACCAGTGATCTGAGAACCTTGTAGAACATCAGTAGACGCATTGACCTGAAGAACGGTCAACATCTGAACGTCAAAGACATTTACGTTATATCTGTCATCATCTGTACCGTATGAGGTATCCGTACCAGTGGAATCATGCTCCATTGCCAATGCACGGCAATAACCAATCAGGTTTGCAGGAGAGTCTGGAACAACACCATCAGTAGTAATAGCACGGTCGTATAGTTCCATGACCTGATACGCATTGGTAACGCTACCAGATCCTGTGAAGTTAGGGAAACCCCAAACATTGTTTGCTTGGAAATTGTTACCAGTGTAGAAAGGAACAATTTGGTTTTGCTTTGCCTTAGTCTCTCTTGGTTTAGGGAAGTCTATAAACTGAGAAACCAGGGTTTCAATCTGACTACCACGAACATAGTCAATACCAGGGGTAACTTCTGCAGTATACAGATCATCAGATGCAAGGTTACCAGATCTGGTAGTTTCACCAGGATCATAGACACCATTGATACCTGGTCTTAGATCATCATTCAGACAATCTCTAACTGTGACCCTGTGATTCTTGACAGAATAATCGCCATGAGTGTCATACGTTCTCTTAGCGAGTGCTTTCTCAAGTTCGTTATATGCAGTTCTTTGTACCAGTTTCTCAACCTTAGAGTTTCTGATACGAAGAAGTTCAATAAAATTCTTATCGGACTCATCATCAATTAGTTTCTTGATGAGAGTAGTTGTAATTTTGAAACGGTGAGCACCAGGTGCAGAATAGTTAGATGTGCCTGCTGCGTTATCGTTCAGGGAATCATCATCCTCAGATGTGATAATAGACTCAGTAACTTCTAGACCAACTCTATAAGAAGGATTACTTCCATACTGGTCAAGTAGAATGTACTGCTTAGGAACGTCTACAAAGTAACCACGAATGAAATATACACCATCCTCAATATATGCTGCAGATCCTTTCTGCAATGCATTAGAAGGAAGAAGTTGTGCGAATGGAGAACCAGTCTCAATCAGAGTGGTTCCAAATGTAATATCAACGTCTGTAATCAACTGTTCGTTGTTTTCAAACGTCTGGAGAGTACCTTCTGTACCACCAGACTCAACATACTTGACATACAGAGTGGCGTAACCGTTGTCAGAAGTAGTTGCGGGAATACTATACAGGACTTTTGCTTTTACCCCAGTGTTGAGACCTGTAATCAGTTTACCATCCAGCTGAGTTCTATACGACTCAACCGTAGCACCTAGGAAACTTGCTTGAAGTTGGATACAATCGACTTTTGTATCATAACCAATCTGACCAGGGATGATCATTGTGCCATCCTTGAACAGATTCGTACCCATGCTCTCGACCTGATTTTGCAGGATCGATTGCATCGACGTTAGTTCTCTTGCCTGAATTGGGAACCCAGGACGGAACAGAACCTTATAGAAGTTCTTGTTCTTATCAAAGTCGTCGTAATAAGGTGTAACGTTGAGGTTAGTATTCTGGGGCATCTCTTTAGAACTCGATTACGATTTTGATATCTTCGATCTGGTCGCTTGCACGACTAATGGACCTTCTATTATCTAGGTAAATAATTTCACCCGTGTTGAAGGAAACCTCAGGTTTTGCATAACCTGCGGTAAATCTCATACCCAAATCATACTCAGTGTTGTTGATAACACGAGAGGATGTATTAGGCACTGATGGGAAGTTGATGTCAGGTTCAGCTGAAGAACCAGATGACGCACCCTGAATAGAGTTAGACCCATCAAACTCATTTAGGGAACCAGTAACTTCAGGGAAGATACCGTCAACTCTGTTCTGATAATATTTCAGAACTTTAGTCGTAGCGTTCCAAGAGATTACTCTCGCTCTCGATGTAACCGAAGAACCACCGACAGTACGAGTTTGTGTAATAATTTCATCAGGCAAGAAGTTGCCTTGGAAAGTAGGTGAGAAGATAACTGCTCTAGTTGTAGAAGATGTTAGGTCAGACAACAATTCGGTAGTACCGAAGCGTAGTGGGTTGACCACAAGACCGACACGACGATAGTCGTTATCTACAGGGAAGTCACCAGCACCTTCATCATAAGACAGTTTTGCGTTGATCATGACACGGTATGCACCGAGTTCGATGATAGAGTCAAAACCATGACCACCAGGAGGTGGAATAATAACGTCAATCTGTGCAGCAGCACCAGTACCAATACCAGAGATAGCGTCAACGCTAATCTTTCCAAAGGTATAACCAGTACCACCAGAAGTTACAGTTGCAGAGATGATCTTACCACCATCAACAACAATAGAAACACGACCACCAACACCGTCACCAGCAATAGCAACGTTGTCGTAAGTGCCGTTGTTGTAACCAGAACCAGAAGAAGTGATGACAACAGTGTCAACCTCACCAACAACTGCGTTAGTTTTCACTGAGGTGTTTGTGAAAACTGGCATATATTCGTTCGAGAAGAACTTTAGAACCTGTGCCACTGGGATGGTGTACATGTACTTCCAACGATAACCATCAGCAGTAGTGATGATAGAAGTAGAAGTACCAGTTGGTTCGATAGTTGATGGTTTTCCGTTAGGATCCGAGGGCGACGTGCCATTGTAAATACACTTATAGACTTGATAGTTCGTGTTGACGACGTAAAAGTCTGCATCATATAGTTTAGTAGCACCAGATGCTGCCGTGTTAGTTGGCGAGTAATCGTGGCGATACATGTCATATGTGAAACCGAGACCACCAGTGGTTTGTTCAGGTGGAGTCCAGTCGATACGACGAACGACTTGAATAGTATCCGATGCCAAGATTCTCTTCATAGAGATCATGTCATCGTAAGAATCTGAAAACTGGTCAAAAGCATCAATTGCTTGTGGTGGGGAGTTTTCGTTATCCCAAGACTGTGGTCTGCCGATGAACACATACAAACGGTCCCTACTGGAACCAGCATCCGCATCGGACTGAGTGGAGTCTGGTCCCTCAAGTGCTTTGATGAACTTCTTTGCAGAGAAGATTCTAAATTGATCTGTTAGTAGGGCTGACATTAGTTAGAACTTTCCTTCGTTACTTATTTATAGTGTTATGAGAACTCGTTTCTGATAAGGTTATCGTATTGGATATCCTTGACCCTCCATCGAGCACCATTATTACCGACAATTTCCTCACCGCCTAAGATTGCCTCAAGAACGGCACCTTGTCCTGTGGTATCACCTACAGCATTAGTTACTGTAATTGTTGGGTGTAAATTGAATGAATTATCTACACTCTGTACATAACCATAACCTTCAGTCGTCATGTTGATAGACTGAATTTGGTCACCTGATGCAGTCATGGTTGCTGTTGCTACAGCAGAAACACCTGTCGCAGTCGTTTCAATACCGATCGTAGGTGTCGCAGTGTAGTTTGTACCAGGATTGACAATCTTCATATCAATAATGCTACCATTCTTAGAGAAGGTATAGAAACTACCGTTAGTTCCAAGGTTTACATTACCAGTATTGAATGGCGTAATGTTACGGACAACTAGTTCTCTCGTAGCATTATTCCAAGATGTCACAGTAGCAACAATACCAGACTCAGATCCTGTTACAATTTCATCAACAAAGAAGTTTTGATTATTGGTATATCTACCATCCAAAACAATAGTCAATGTAGCAGTGTGGTCGATACCATCACCCAGAGCACCTGCAGTATCAATCCTAGCAATCTTCAGAGGGTTGCTGGTGTCATTGATAGTATCACCAACTTGGAACAGAGTGGTATTCTGACCACCGACAGTTTCTTCAATACCATACAATGAACTGAAAATACCACCATCTAGAGCAATTTGGTTCTCATAGGCAGTACCAGTATTATCTAGATCTGGGATGTCATCATCATTATCATCCACATAAGCAGTATTTAGCAGAACTTGCTGTGGAACAACCTTTGTATTGTAGATAGGATCACCAACAAACAATGGAATACTCTCACCAATAACTTCTTCTGTTGTGTGTGGAAGACTAGATTGACCTGCAGAATCTGCAACCCCTGCATCAAATGCAATAGTCAATTCTTCTGAAGATGGAATACCAGCATCAATAAATGCCAGATCATCAACTTCAAACTTGACAAATAGTTCTCTAGTTGAAGGAATCCAATCATATACTTTAGCAATCTTATTACTAGAGTTATCTACTCTTCTAATAATCTTATCGCCAACTTTGAAAGTATATGTTGAGATACCTTCAGTGTTATTTTGTCCAGAGTCTAGAATAACACGCTGATCAAATCTAAAGTTAGTACCTCTAATACAACCAGTAAATCTTCCCTTTTCTTTACCAGTGTATCTAACAATCTCTCTACCAAGAATAAATGTGCCTGATCCATCAAATGCATCAGTATTATCAACAAAGATATTAGTATCTGTTGGTTGAGCAGACGATGCCAAACCACAGAAGTTATAGTCAACAGAGTTGAATGCTTGACGATTTCTAACCTTTCTCTTCAGGTTTACCAGTTTAGTAAAGATGATATTAGGTACTTCAGTATACCCAGCACCAGGATCTTCGACAATAACTTCGGTAACTTTACCCTGACTAATAACTGCTCGTGCTTTAGCACCAGTTCCTCTACCACCATCAATCAAAACATATGGTGCTTCAGTATAGAACTGACCACCATCATCAACATCAATTCTTGTGATCTTACCAGTCTTATCAACGTATGCAGCACCAGTAGCATCATTACCGCCACCACCAATAAATGCAAGAGAAACTGCACTATTGTGATAGTCTCTGCCAGGTTGGATCAAAGATAGACCAGTAACAGTCTGGGTAACAGCGTTACCAATAGCACCAGAACCTTCTCCACCAAGGATCTCAACCCTAGCAGATCCAAAATATCCATCACCATTAGACTTCATATTGACGTACTGAAGTGATCCTGCTGGATACTGTACGTTACCTTGACTGTCTAAAACTTCTGTTTCATATAGGACTGCTTCTGCCTTTGCACCTCTAGGAGAATCTAGATCTGCTGCAGGTAAAGTGTCGCCTGGTTTATATTCTTTACCGAAGAATCTAGGACCAACACCATATGGATATGCAGGATCACCACCTGCATCGATAGTCATAAAATAGGCATAAGTGCCATTAGGATACTCTGGGGTGACACAGTATCTACCATTGAAATCATCTAGATCAGCATTAGTGCTGTCATAGATGTAATCTTGGATAAATGTACCAGACTCATATCCATCAATAACAAGACGCTCTGCCATGTTTGCATGGTAATAGCAGAAATAATAAAGAATGATAGGTGCCTCTACAGGAACAGTAATTTCAATCCTTCTTAGAGTTGCACCATTGAAGTTAGCCCGATAGTTGTCATAGCTAACTTCTACATTTTCAATGAAATATCTTACACCCTGTTGCCAGACAGCTGCATGGTTTTCTACAACCTGACTAGGAAGGTGCCAACCCTGAGCTGTGCTACTACCAAATACAGAAAATAGAATTGGGTGTCCAGTGTTAGTAGCATCATCTTGATTGAAAACGTATGTACTGCCCCGCTCAAGATTCAAGAATGGTTTTTCGGTGTTGCTATATCCACCGCCAGTTACATAATATCTGTTACCTGCACCTGTTGTTTGTGCTGGTGCAACGGTAATTGTATAAGTTGTTGAAGAAGGTGTTACTACCTGTTCTCTAGTAGCATCAACTTCATTACCTGTTTTGACTCTATAACCTGTACGAATTCTACTAACAGCAGATGGAATTAGAGGATCAGTAAATCCATATGGTCCATAGATTGGATATCCATCATAAGAAATACCTAAAATTTTACTATGACCATTAGCATGACGAGAGTTATCGCCAGAAAAATTGCTATCTTTATAGTATGGAGCAACTGTAAATACACTAGCTGCTTGAGAAAAAGCACTGATTACATTTGCTGAGTTGTAATAATACTTTCCTATATCTGTGGGTTCTCTAGTTGTAGAACCATCATAAGGATCTTGACCCAAAATAGTTGGAGTCTTGACCATATCATAACTATAGTTTGCGTACGCAGGAATACCTGGTGGCAAATCTAGATAGTCTGGAGTATGAAGTTCGACGCCATTTGCCATGATACCGACAACGGTATCTTCTTGAATGGTTCTTGCTTCTGTAGAGGGTACTTCCTTACCACCTCTATAGATGAATGTATGATCGTAATTTTGTGCATATACAATACCAGTAGCACTGTATGGTGCTGGATCAGGCAAATTATTACTAGTTACTCTAAATCTGTCATACTCAGTAAAAGTTGCTGCAGTGACAGATGTATTACTAGATACCCAAATCTCTTTAGGGTCAAACGTACTAACAACGGTGACAGAATCCTGTCTAGGTGTAATCTCAACCCTAAGAGGATCGTAACCCTTTCCAGATGCTAAAACTCTAATATAGGTAATCTTTCCAGCATCCTCATCAATAAAAGGATATAGAATCGCTTCCTCATCTGGTGTGCCACAATTATCCACAACCAGTCTAGGTGGATCGGTAGGATCATATCCTGAACCTCCATCTACAACTTCTACCGATACTATGCCGAAATCTTCATTGAAAATTGGATTTAGTACCGCACCAGATCCAGGAACCGTTCTTGCCATATTACCTTATTATTTGATTAGTAGCGTCCCAGCCATGTTTGTGTGAATAGTACACTGATAATATAGAGTGTTAGGTGCGCTATGAGGCACCGTAAAGATCTGAGTAGCAGTCTGACTACCAGATACACCTAGTGTCCACTGCGCTCCAGAGAGACCCTGTGTGGACTGGAATCTGAATGGGTGGTTAGAACCAGCATTATTCACAAAGATATATGTGAATCCACGATACAGATGTAATGTTGGGTCATCTGCTTGTGCTTGCCCAGGTCCTTCAATCAGATAAGAGTTATTATTCAAACCAACAGAGATGATATACCAAATAGTTGGAGATGGTTGATTGACCCATGCAGCAGTTGCACCATTACCTTGAGGATCATACGTTAGAGCATCACCTCTAGAAACACTGGTGAAGTTTACATCAGTCAGCTCAGACAACTCGAAATTGCCGTCTACGTTGACAGTAAGAGTATCACCAGAAATTGCAGTAGTAACATTGGTGCCACCAGCGACAGTCAAAGTATCTGTAGGACTATCAGTAGTAGTGGATCCAGTGTCAGCAGCAATTGTTGACCATAGGTTTTGTGTTGCAGCACCTGCAGCATCATCACCAGGAATGAATTTAGTTCCATCCCATTTCAATACTTGGTTTAGTGTAGGGGCATTAGTAGTAATATCAACATCAGTTAGTTCGTCAATACTACTATAGTTTGTAACTAGATCTGCTGTGATATCACCAGTTCCACCACCTGCACTAAGATGCACTTTAGGTTTTCTGTCACCATTCACCGTGAAGAAATAACCTTTATTACTTGCTAGAGTTGGCGCGGCACCAACCGTAGCATATTCATTCTTATATGCAATGCTACCAGAGAACTGTGCTTGTCCAGTGGATCCATCAAAAACAGCAGTTTGACCACCATATGATAGAGATACGTCTCCAACACCATCAGGAACCAAATTGATTGAGTTGCCACCTGTACTAATAATATTGAAGTTATTAGTATTGAGTGTTGAGGTTAGGTTTGAGAAGTGTTGTGGTACAAAATCACTTCCATTCCAACGCAACACATGACCAGTAGCAGCACCTGATGTGTTTACTACAAGTTGAGATCCATTACCGAGTGCGCTATACACCTCAGTAAAGTTGTCGTTTAGTTTATCAGCACCTGCCCGCAGAGAGTCACCAGTACCATCGTTGGCCTGTGTGCCAATACTGACAAGTTGTTTTCCAGTTCCGTAGGGCATCGGTCTCTATTTTTTAGTTATTTATTAGGAAAGTGTTGTACCGTTTGTATTGAACCACTCTGTAATTGCAGCAGTAAGTCCAACATTCAAACTATGACCAGCATTACTGGACAAATGTACAACTTGATTATTCAAGTATGACCACTTAGTCACACCAGAGTAATTGAAATATTGGGAACCATCTTCAGTTTGAAGAACTGCCCCAGTCCACCCCTGACTAACAGCAAACAAGAATGCACTGTCTCTAGCAGGAAGGAATACAGCACCTCCTGGTCCTGGTCCAGAAGAACCAGAGTAAGGTACGGTAGTATCATTGGCATTGTTTGCCTGCAGTAGTCTACGACCTGTTGGAGGAACTACTGTTGTATCATAACCATAATTTAGAACATCAGTAGATGTATTCTCATGATTAGATGGTCGATAGAACTGACCACCTCTATGTTGCTGGTTGTGAATCTGAGAAACTACAATACCAAATAGATCCAGACTCTCATCTGGAATCTCTGCAAATGCTCTAGCAACTAGAGCACCACCATTTGATGTTCCTAACAATCTAATCTTATCTAGGGCTACATTTGCATATCCCTTCAGACTTGTAATTAGATCTGTCAACATTTCAATATCTGGAGCATCACTCTCATTGATAATGTTCCAGGAATTTTGATATCCTGTCGGTGCTACTAGAATGTGACCTGTCAGATGTTGCTGCCAGAACGTAATTTCATTAGCGCCATTACCACCATTACCATGCAATAGAATTGCAACTGGTTTCACTCCTGGTCCTGCAGGAACATGAATATTTACTGGATAAGTAAATGATCCCTGACTCCAAGTTTTTGTGATTGTAAGGTCGGTTTCGTTAGTTAGAGGTGCTGGTGGTGTTGGTGGAGGACCTCCAACTGGTCTCTGTTCTTTAGTTGTATTACCGAAGATATATGGGTATACTGGACGGTTTTGTTTATCTAGAGTAAGAAAATACGCATATGTACCGTCTGGATATTCTGGTGTGAAACAAAATCTACCATTATGAATATCTAAAGAACCAAGATTCTCTACAAATTCATAGTCTTGAATGTATGTACCAGCAGGAATATCAGCATAAACTGAACCTCTGTTTGCAACAGGTGAAGGGAATGCTCTATAAGAACTCTTCATTCTTACCACTGGAGACAATCTATCTCCAGGGTTTTTGTAAGAGAATGGTCCATACACAGGATACCCATCATAACAAAACCCAACAATCTTGGAGTGACCATCTGGGTGTCTAAAATAGTCACCTTTATAGTTACTCTCGTTATAGTATGTGTTGGATGCGATAAGTTTAGATCCCCAGCAGTTTACTAGGAAAGATCCAGAATGATAATGATATGATCCATCCTGTTCAGGATGACCGCCACACGCATCTACACCGTAAGTATTTTCATTATATACGGCATTGTATGTAAATCCTGCAGGGGGTTGTACCTCAGAACCTGGTAAAGGACCAGGTGCTGCAGAGGGGTTGAAAAATGGAACACCATTTAGGGCAATACCTTGGGGACCAAGAGTAGTTGCTTGAGGATTTGATGTGTTTGTACCCGCTCTCAGTGCAAAAACTACATCCGTAGATTGTGGTTGGATAGTGTTTGGATTGCCAGGGAATAAACCAGAACCCAATGGGGTTCCATACAAAGCAGGATCAGGTCGCCCATCAGTGACGACCCGCAACTGGTTTGATCCTTGTATTGTTGCGGTAGTTGTTGATACTGCCATTTCTGAAAACTATCCTCAGGTATATTTAGGTGCTACTAGAGGACCATATATTTGTTGCCACATAACCAGACAGGTTGTAAACAGTTGATGGAGGAACTGTTTCGAGTTCTTCGATCGCCGTACCACCCGATGTTGCACCAGAGATGCCACTACCAGCGGTTGTACCGCCACTTGTAGTGTTCGTGTTATCATTGACACCTAATTGCTCTTCCGTCTCTGTTACAATCCCGCTACCTACGCCTCCAGCACCCAGAGCATCAATCACTGGTGTTGGTGTAGCATCTGCAGGATAGATTGAAAGGTTAGGAGCAACGTAATTGTCATCCACAACACTCTGAACCTCAACTTCAGGATATTTGTAACCACTTCCTCTATTAGTAAGTTCGATACGCTCAACACCAACCAGAGCCTTGATATTTGCATTATCACCTGTGGTGGAATCAATACGAACTAGTGGGCGACTAGTGTATCCAGAACCACCTGCGGTTACTCTTGCTTCACGAATAGAACCGATTGTCAAACCTTGTGTTGGGTCAACAGATGCTGCAGCATCCTTACCAAAGACAGATCCTAGATAATCGAATGTGATGAGCGAGTTGGAAGATTCGATAACAGCAACCTCTCTATCCTCGGTCTCACCTTGGATGTCAATGAAGTCACCAGGCTCGATTGGTGGAATAACAATCTCAGCGTCAACGTCTGCCTCAGAACCAACATAGGAGAACGCTACAAATGTAGATCCTACGCGAGGAACTTCAGCAAAGATGATTCTAGAACCAACCAAGTTGAATGCGACTCCAGGTTCCTGAATAACACCATTGAGCGAGACGATAATGTTGTTCTCTGGACGTACAACACTGGACTGTACACCATCCGTCAACGTCAGTGAGTAGAATGTGCCACTACGACGTAGGTTGAAGGACTGACGTAAGGAGTCAAACTCGAACGAGATATCATCGAGTTGTCTGAGTTTACCAAGATAGACGCCCACGAAAGATGCGCCAACCTCAGGTGCCTCTTGGAATTGAATGTTATCGGAGAATGCTGTGTATGCATTATCAGAACCAGGAGGTTGCAGAATACCATTGATGAAGATCAGCATGTGACCTTCTGGGTCTGGGAAGTATGGAGTACCGTTTGCAGTGGTTAGTTTGAAGGTAGTTTGTACACTATCAAATCCACGGAAGGAACGCTTGACACGAGCCTTGAGTTCAACGACAGTTTGTACCTGTGCTCTATATCCACCGCGTGCTTTGAGTGTTTCGCGAGAAGACCAGGTGCCACGAATGTCTTCGAGGAAGACTCTCTTGGAAAGACCGATGGTCTTGATGTCTACAACGCGAGCAGCTGCATTGCCTGTTACTGGTAGTGAAGTTGTAATGATAGCATAACCAACTGGGAACTCACCTTCGACTGGACCGTAGTAAGCAAAACCATCACCATTATTGAAAGTACCCAAATAAGGTTGAGCGTAAATATAACCATTATCTAGATCAACTTCAGTGATAACTGCACGTCTGTTAGTATCTTTGACACCACCAGAAACACCATACAGAATGCCACCTTGAGCAAATTGATTGAGATTACCTTGTACTGTAACGCCATAGCGTACATAACCATCAGAAACAATTCTCTCACCAACGTTGAGTTCTAGACCAGCAAACTGGTTGATATCAACATACAAACGAGAAGACTCTGGATAGACAACCGAAGTTGTTTCAAATGGTCCTACAAGAGAATCTGTGTCAACAGTTAGTTTACCACCAGTGTTAGAAAGGACTGCTGCTTCAGACTTGATAAATGCAGTAGTATCTGCTCTATTACCACTAGTATATCCTTTGAAGTTTACACCGTCCACGAAGGATCCCTGTAGACCAATCAAGTGTAGACGAGGTGTGATAGCATCTACAGTTGCGTAAGCACCATCATTGGAAACTACGATATCTGCAGCTGCCCATGTACCACCAGTTACAACTACATCCAAGTAACTGAAGTTTTCATCAGACCAGAAGGAGTAAATTGTACCCGTTACAGCAGTGTCGCCTTGCTTCTGTACAGTATCATTGAGGATAAATGGTCCATCATTGATATTGCTAATTCTCATTCTGAGATAAGTAGTGGCAATTTCTGCTTCGTTGACATTATATTGTTTGACCTCAACAGTATTGTCAGAAAGAAGACCATAGATGAAACTAGACTGCCTAATTTCACCACCCAAAGGTACAGGAACATTTCTAGTACCGAAGGTCTTAGTCTGTAGTGTGATATTGTTCTGTCTACTGACGGTAGTGTAGTAGAGATTATTAGTAAGTTGATTTTCGTATAGATCGACTAGAGCAGTAACAACAGTTTGTGCATTTGCTGCAGTATAACGAGCTGCGAGAGTTGCATCGGTGAAGGAGAGGAATGTAGTAATTGGAGAAGGTGTGACCAACCCTTGTGCCAGAGCAAGTCTCATATACTCATCCAATTCCTCCAGAATATAACTTCTGATATTCAGACTGTTATCTGGGAAGAACGATGTGCCACCTTGTGCTTCATAAACATCTAGATCACCTCTGTTTAGTTTGGCACCCCACATGTAAACACCATCAGTGCCATTACCTGCAGTGTTAGTAGAACCATTAGATGTACCGTATGCTTTCAAGTTGAGGCTAGAAACACCGAATGGAATGTCAGCAGTGATAAATGCTCTATACCAACCACCACCTTGTGGGAATACCCCTGTCGCGACAGGAACAATACCTGCAGAGTTGACAGAGAATGGATTACCATTCGTTAGGTCGATAGTAAAGAACACATAGTTATTTCCGTCCCAATCCAAACGAATTCTTGCTCTGTCGTTTCCACCTGCTTTGAAGAAGATGGAGAATGTATAACGCTGAGCTGAGATGTCAACACCCTCGTCAAAAGAGTTAGCATCAGAGTCAAATGTGACGTTATCGCGATCGAACGTAGTGTAAGCAGTAAGAACATAAGATCTGCTGAGAGCCTTATCGTTAGCATTATTTGCTGGGATGATAAGATCAGCAGTTGTCGTTCCGTCAGGAGCAGTTGCAGAGTTAGCAGTTACTGTAATGTCGGTAGAAGTAGCAGCGTTCCAAGTACCACTAGTGAACTCTTCAGTTTGATTTGCAGGGATCAAGTTCAGACCAGCAGACAGATCAGAAGATACATTCAATGATCTGATGCTATTCAGAGTCTGAGTGTTGTTGATTGCAGTGCTAGCAGGGTTGGTAGAGATATCAGTCAGTACCATATCATGGATGACATCATCAACTACCTGTTCGATAAAGGAATCGAATGTAGTATTCCAAGCTGTGCTACCCCACTGGTTGATAACATCTTGTTCAATTTCAGTATTATAGTAGTTCTTATTGAACAGAATCATCTGTGCTGCAGCACGACCAGGGTCACCACCAGGTGCTAGAGTCGCGAGCATTACAGTGAACAGGTTATCAATGCTACTTTGTACATCAGCACAATCAGAAGCGGAATAGTTACCACCAGCACCACTTTGATCGTGTGTGATAGTTGTATCTACAAAAGCTTCGCGAGTTGTATATTGAGCAACATAGTGATCATTGGACAACTGAATGTTGTTAGAGGTTTGTAGTAGGTTCGCGACTGCTTTCTTAGCAAGGAATTGAACTTGTTCAAATGCGTATAAAGTAGCAGTCAGTTGATCCTCAACATGCAAAATCTCTAGTTGAGAATTCAGATATTCCTCAACAGCTCTCAGAGAACTATTGTTACCACCTGTTAGGAGGTCAGCAATGACAGCTTCCAGGATAATACCTGCGTCACGGATACACTTATTTCTACCGTCAACACTACCACCAGGATAAGTAAACGCTTGATATTGAACACCGTTAGAGAGTTGATAGAAGAACTCTTCTTCCATCAAACCAATTGCCTCTTCAGTGATGTACTGTTTGTTGAACTTGAGTAGATCAGCAGCATCAACATATCTGTCACCAACAGGAGAGATGATGGTGTTCATGTTTGTAATCAAGTTGTCAATTGTTGTCTTGACGTTTGCACAATTACCAGCATCTTGAGTAATACCAATATCAGAGATGACAATAGCATCGGTATATTGAGTTACTGCTTCCAGATCTCCAGTAATAGCAAGTTTTGCCATCTCACCCAGAGTCTCATGTGCGAACAATGACGCATAGAGTTGTAGACGAACATGTTGAATTTCATCATTCTGTCCGAGATAGAACTTAGCACCCTCAGTGGTGTACTTATTACCACCAAACTTCAAGTCTTTGATGATTGCATTGAGTAGTAGAGTCAGGTCAGTCTTACAACGATCTGTACCTGCACCAGTGCCATCACCGTTTCTTGGCATCTCAGTTGCCAGAGATGGATAGCGAGCAAGCATTCTACCTGCAGTTTCATCAACAATCGCCTCAGTATTGATCTCAATCAGATCAGCAGCATCGATGTATCTGTAACGGCTGTCAGGATAAATTTCATTGACATAGAAGTAATCATTGACAGTATCTACAGCGCGAACTGTAAGATCATCAGAACGATATGCGTAAACCTTACCACCTGCCCATGCGTATGTTGGTACAGTTCTAGTAATAGTTCCAAGGTAATCAACTGCAACTGCGTTAGGATCTGCAACTAGTTCAGCAGCAGAAACATATGCCTGATCAAGAGTATTAGTAATAATCAGGATAAGGTTGTCCATTGCAGTAGCAACGTCAGCACAATAAGGAGAAGAACTATCAGTGGTGATTGTATTATCAACCACTTGAGTCAATCCATGATCACCCTGAATAGTTACGGTATCACGTCTCATGACTTCCTTGGCAATTGTATTTGCCATATCGATTGCCCAGATCGTCTCTGCCTCTTCACCAACGATGTGGTTCAAAGTAATTGGAGTCACGCTACGGTTTACATACTGTGCAGCAGCGTCCCAAATATAAGCGTTACCACCATTTCTAACGTCACTCAGTAGAGCAGTTACAATTAGTTTAGTATCAAGAGTGCATTGTGCATGGTTAGGATGTGTTCTAGTAACCTGCGAGATAGAAGAAGGATAGGTAGCAGCATCGTTACCATCAGGATCCATAACGGTATCTGTGACAATCTTCATCAGAGTGTCGATGGATGCCATTTGATCCACACAACCACCAAACAGATAAGTGATTGTAGCATCAGTAGTTTGAGTCAAACCATGACTACCACTGATAGTTACTGTGGTGTTATTGATAACTTGCTTAGCGATGTCTCTTGCTTGGTTGAAGACATTGACGGAATCAGTCTCATTACCAGACAAGTGTTGAATTGTAGTACCGTTGGTATACAGTTCTGCAGCATCCCAAGTCTTAGAGTTGAAACCATACTTCAGGTTGTACGCGATGTTACGAACAACATCTTTTACGTCGTCAATACAATCTGCAGCGGTAGTTCCTCCAGGAGGAGTTGGGTTGACTCTCTCATATGCCTCATTAGCAATGAAGTTCAGGTTAGAAAGAATTAGGTCATGTGCATCAGCACCTTTGTTATTAGCAACAGGGGCAGGAATGTGAAGACGTGGGAAGTTACGATCCATACGATATACTGCCTCAGCAGCAATCAGATCGATATTAGATTCTACCTGATTAGCAGCATCATAGAATCTGAACTTGATTCCAGAGTTGACAAACTCATTACCCTGTGTCCAAGTAGCGGCACCAGACCAGTCAAGAGTAGTGGTAGCGTCAAACTCTCTTTCAAAATGTAGAAGTAGTTTGATACCAGCAACACCCTGGTAAATACCCGTGCTAGGAGTAAAGTTAGAACTATATGTCGTATCCGTGCGGATCATGACCTCATCGATCTTGCCAATGAAACCAGATGTTCCATCATATGCAGTACCGACTGTAACTGCTTTAGCAGGGTATGACGTATTGTCTGTACCATTACCACGGTTTACACCATCAATAAACAGTGCTCCATTGTTAGATGCTCGACTATATGCAATGTGATACCAAGAACCTGCAGAAAGTGGGGCAGCAGCAGCATTAGCGACTGTAGCGCCATTGACTTCAACTGTAACTACAGCGTTATCGATGTAAATTCTAACTGCCGTATCTGGTGCAGAAGCACGCATGTCTAGGATAGTTACCTGACCTGTTAGAGATGCAGTCTCTGGATAGATCCAACATTCAGTGATGAAACCATTTGTACCGAATGCAAAATCGGAACTAGATGGAACAACAGCGTTACATCCAGCAGTTCCATCTAGTGTCAAGGAAGAAAGACCGAACTTAGGACCAGTTGTGCCAAGAGTAGCAGTTCCCGCAAGAGTTACAGTATGATATTCTTCACCAGTTGCAGTACCACGACCAGTCTTTCCAAGATAGATGACCTTCTCACCAGCGTTATAACCAAGAACTTCTGCTTTTGCGTTCTCGGATCTAATAATTTGACCTGCGCTAAAGAATCCATCACCCTCAAAATCAGACAGTGCCAACTGTCTCAATTGTGCAGTTTCTCCTACAGCAAGAGGACCAGATTCATTGCCATATTCAAATCTGTAGTTGCGAATATTCTCTCCAGCTACTAGTGGATTGGTAGCATTGTTATATTCTAGAACATAGTTGTTTACAGATTCGCCTCCAGGGAAGTTAGAATCGAACGATACTAAGTTTGTAGCGAAGTCATTGATCTGGATTTGAGAATCTGCAACGTTATCCAAGACAACGTTTGGATATGTTGCGTTGGAGATTCTATTGAACAGAAGACCGAAGAATGTAGAACCTTCGGAAATAACAACTTCAGGAATAGATGTATTTGTAACTTCATCAGTATAGATGAAGGATCTTGTAATAAACGATACAACACCAGAAGAGAGTCCGACAATAATATCATACTGTGCAATCTCAAGAAGACCAGGTGTAGACTGATATGTACCTGTTGTCTTACTGATAGACAGATCTTGAGTAACCTCAACAACTGTGCTGTATACAGGACCACCTTCTTGCTGTTGTGCAGGTGCAGTACCAGACTGACCTCTAAGGACAGTCAGAATTGTTGATTCTGTAGTGGTTTGTACGTTACTAACCTCAAAAATCTCAGAACCAAACTGATACTTGACTCCATTGACAAATGTACCAGCTGGTGGTGGTGCAGGTGCCTGTGTAGTAGAACCGTAAGAAATAACCTCAACGGTAGTAGAACCAGTACCAATAGTATATCTTAGTTTAGCAATAGGAGATTGCTGACCAACAGATAGGTTGATTTCTTCAATTTTTGCCTTCTCACCACCCAAGTTGGTGATTGTTTCACCAAACGCAAACAGGTGATCGTTACTATCAGCACCATCCTTCAGTTGAGTAACGGTACTCAAGATACCTAGGAAACCAGTTGCAGATACAGAGAATGTCTCACCAACTTGATAACCAGATTCTGTAGCAGTAGATTCTTGCAGACCACCATTAGTAGTCAACGCAGTATCTGCTAGACCATTCCAAATAACATCGATACTATTACCAGAGGTTCTAATGACAGTACCTCTCCAACCAGTAGTCAGACCAACAATAGTATTACCTAGAGTTGGGAAAATGCCAGAGACATTGCTGAAATCTAGTCTGTATACAGTAAGGAAGTCAATTTCGATATTTGCATAACGAACCATTGCTGCTGGTTGTGGTGGTTCAGCAAAGACAATGTTGCTACCCTGAATGCTAAAGGATGTTCCTGGGTTCTGTACAACACCATTCAGAACAATCATCATCTGGTCAGCAGATGCAGAGACACCTTCTTGGTTGACTGCTAGTGGGAACGAGATTCTCTCACCATCAAACAAGTTGGAAATATCATCCAAACGCTGTACAGAAGATGTTAGAATGTTCTCTGAAGAGGTCAGTCTTCTTTGACGGAACAGAACTTCAGTATTGTTATACTGAGTATAGATTGGTTCTACCAGAGCAAAGTTCTGGATGTTAGGTACAACTGTAGCATCAGACAAGTTGACAGACTTAGTAAGTTCAAAGTCAGTCTTTCTATTCTCAATAAGTGTCTGTTCACTGAGGTTCAGTTCACCGAACAGTTTGAAACCTGCAGGGTGGCAGTTAGTTGTAACCAGTTCTCTCCAGTTATCAATGGATACGGAAGATTGAACAACATAGGAGAACGACTGATAGAAGTAAGAATCCTGTACTTTCTGAATAATTTCGGATAGTTTACCAACATCATCGACAAATTGACCAGTAGTTCTAGTAATAGAGTCAATGTCAAGAACACCACGAGCAGTAGATAGGTCTGCAATAATACCAGAAGACTTAGAGATCTTACCAGTGATCTTTTCATTTAGTTCAAAGACTCCAGTATAATCTACAAGTTTGAGTAGTCTAGGTCCGACCAACCAACCATCGTTCTCAGAAACATAACCAATCGCAGTTGGATTGTTTACATCTTCACCTTGATAAATTTCTTCTCCTGCTAGGAATTCGCCAGTACCAACATTTGCCTCTGCAGCACCACCGAAGGAATCGGTTAGCAGAATTTGACGACCAGAACCAGCATTCACAAAGGTTAGTGCATCACCAAGTTCTGCGTTATTAGAAGTAATAGCGAGTTTTAGTTGATCATCCTCTAGGGAGTTTGCACTACCAGTGATAGCATAGTATGTGGTAGAAGCATTCAGTGTGCCAGTTGCACCAGCAGCGATTGGGAATGCTGCCTCATCATCACCATCATCTTGAGATTGAAGTTGTACTTGCGATCCGTTGGCAATACCATGTGGATATGAGAACTGCAGAAGACCCAAATCAAGGTTTACAACATAGTTGAACGAGGACTTCAGAGAAACAACTGGTTCGGAAGAATAACCTGCTCCAGGATCTTTGACAAAGATCTGATCGATACGACCATTCTTGATAGTTGCCTCAGCAATAGCACCTGCACCGCCACCACCTTCAATGATGACAGTAGGAGGTTGTGAATATCCAGAACCAGGATCTGTAACAGTAATGCTACGCAGAACACTAGTATTGATCAACTGAGCGTTGATTGGGAAAGTAATTTCAGGACGTAGAGTATAATCATGTGGATAGTCATAACCGAAGTTGTTGTTCTTCAGTTTCTTGATCTTACCGACATTAGCACCTTTGGTGAAGATAGAAGCACCAGAACCAAAAGGAGGAATCTCTACTTCCAGTTGAGCACCAGAACCAGTCAAACCAGGACCGAGAATATCTGGAATTGCTTCAATGTCAATAGTTGCTGTAGTATATCCCTTACCAGCACTGGTAATAATTACACTACTAATTTGACCTGGGATGGTTTCTCCTTCTGCATCCTCACCATCAGTAACCGTGATTTGTACAAGACCGCCGTCACCGTCACCTTGAATAGGTACGCTATAATAAACACCAACCTTATATTCAGTACCAGGTTCGACAATATTGACACGCTCAATCTTTCTACTAGAAATGATGTTGCTAACGATAGGTAGTTTCCTATAGAATCCACCAGGGTTGACAATACGAATGTTACCAATTTGTCCAACTACAGAAGTTGCAGATGTAGTATAAGAAGATTGATTGACATTTGCAGCACCTTCAGGTTCATTTGCTAGAGGGAACTTGATAACATCTGGCCCACGAGTAATTGTAGCACCAGCCAAGATACCAACTGTAAACTCACCAAGATAAGGAGAATCAACAACGTCGAGATAAGCGTTTTCATTTACAGGAGAGTTAGCTCCAATTCTAGATGGATCGAAGTAGTAAGAGATGTTTGTAATCTCAGGTTGAGTAACTCTGAATGCTACCGTAGCACCAGTTCCTCCAGGAAGACCAGTTCTTAGAATAGAGTTGAATGAATACTCTAGTTTGTTCAGGTTATCCTTGGAGAAGGATAAGAAGTATCCATTCATTGAAATATGACTTACATCAAACTCATACTGGTGACCATAATACATTTTGATGACTGGAGACTTAGCATAAACCTCAACAGCGCCATAGTTACTGTCAGCAGGATTAGATTGAGCGACAGCAGGTAGTTTGTATACAAATTCTTTAGTGCCAATAACTCTATCGACTGGGAAAGAACCATCATACTCATCAATCTGTACAGAATTCACTGTTCTGCTTGGGTTACCTTCCACAAACAGCATGTCTCCAGCAGACAGATAATGTCTGTTGCTAGTAACAACATATACATCATCAGTTCTAATGGCAGCTGTTGGTTTGATAACCTTCTCAAGAGTACAGAACAAGGTTGCTTTAGTTACACCAGTGATACCACTAATAGTAATATCAGTCAGAGAAGTATTGTTATATGCAATAGGAAGAACCGTTCCAGTTAGAGGAGGTGTTGCAGGAACTTCAGGAATAGAAATAACAGAACCCTTTACATATGCTGCGGATCCAGACACCTCATCAATTCTTAGAGAATAATAAGGAATTGCTGCTTCGCCAGTAGATACGTTATAGAATCTAGCAAATTGGTCAAGTGTACCACCAGAGTAAGATACTGTAGACATATCAAACTGGAATGTACCAGGGGTTGATGCGGTTACCTGTGGGAACTCAAATTGTTTGATTTGATTGACATCATTAGGTACAGGACCAGTGATATCAAGACCTTCCTCATCAAACTGAGTTGTAGAAAGTTCATAGTTGCCTGCAAGATCATCCGACCAATCGTTATTATTGATCGCAACATATACCCAGTTGTTTGGTTTGTCTACACTAACAATATAAGCACTATTGATAAATGTACCAGCAGTTAGATTGTTATTGACTAGAGTAGAACGATTTCTCAATTCTAGTTTGGTCTTAGCAGTAAAATCTGCAGGTTGATTTAGAGACAGACGTAGAATATTGTCAATCTTGACAGTATTTTGCTGTTTGATGAAGAACTTACCAAGGACAGATGCAGTTACCTTGACTTTAGCAGATCCTGGTGCTGGAACAGTTGCAGTTCTAGAAGACCAGATATCATTAGCATATGTGGATGCAAATCCATCAAGAAGATTAGTTACGTTGGAATTATCGAAATCTAGTAGTTGTAAACCACTAGAACCAAGTGTCCAGTTACCAAGAGATACTGAAGTTAGTGAAGTTGGTATAGTAAACGAAGTGGTTGCAGTTCTAGTAAACTCAAATCCACTGAAATTGGAACCTAGGTTTGGATGCTGACCAAGACGGGCAGAATCATTGTTTTTATCAATCTTGAGTTGAACGCCGATATAAGGGATATCATCATTCTTATAAAGATATGTTCCTCTGGTAGTTGCATTACCCAACCAATTGAGATCAGTAAATGCATAGTTCTCAGATGTAGACGATCCTAGATCGCTAGGCATCGTGAAACTAGTAATTGATCTGTTTCTTAGTTTGATGTAGTTGTAAGAACCACTAAATTGTAGAGTAGCTTCAAATACACCAGAAGAAGCAATACCAGGAACGTTACCAAAGTAGAGGTTTCTATTAGCATTAGAGACATTAGTAGTGTTACCAGTGATGGACTCAGTGCCATTGAAGAATACTTTGAAGTTATCGCCAGTTCTAACAAGTGCAACATGATGCCATCTATCTTCAAGGAACTGTGCAGCAGGACCTGTCAGAGGAGATACACTATTCAGTGCCTGAGTGTTATTTGCAGCATACAACTCAAGTCTCTTAGTGCTCTGATCAATCATGAGCATGATGCCGCCATTTAGTTCAGCACCCTCAGTAATCGCAACTAGAACATGATTTGTCTGACTATTGTTAGTAGATCTAGCAGAAGGTAGGAATGCAAAGAACTCTAGAGTGAAATCTTTACCATCACCAAATGCATCCTGTAGAGCATAGGTAGAGTTATCCCAAAGAAGATATGTTGGAGCGTAGGAACCAGAACCGCTAGATTCTTTTCCATACAGTTTCAATCTATTAGAATTGACTGCACCAGAGGTATTTGTCTGAGTTAGTGTAGGAGTATCAGTTGTAGATGCTGTAAAGGTATCACTTCTATCAACAATTGGGTTTGCAGCAGAATCAACAAACTCAAGAACAAATTCATTTCTATTCCAGAAGGATTGACCAGAAATGTATACATCACCAGAATTATCAACTGCACCAGCAAACGCAGCAACGCCATCAGCACCAGATGCCATGACATTCTTACTATGCTTAGTAATCTTACCATCATAACCAAACTTATAAACATCTACACGCTTACCTTCTGGTTTATCAATAGTTACTAGAACATTACACTCACCGAAGATATCAACACCCAATCCAGTGATAGATGCAATTGTAGTGGACGTAATATCAATAATTGGATGTCTGTAGTTCCAAATCTCAGTAGCGTCGATATCAAACTTCGCCAACCAAATAGCATTGACGTATTGTTGTGTTTTGTCATATAGACCAGCAGTTACAACAAATTCATCAAATTCATTGAGAGAGAATGATAGATCTTTGAACCAGTTTGCAACATGAGTGTATTCCTTAGTCCAAACCGAAGTAATACCGAATGCTTCAACCTCAAACTTAGCAATAGCAAATGTAGTATCAGTGGAAGATGCATTAGGAGCAATTTCCATCAAAGCGTAGATAAACTGATCTTTTACGATGATATCTACTACTCTTTCAGTTTTATCGGTAGAAGACAGTTTTCTCTTGGTGACAAACTCACCAGTATCACTCATCAGAGCAATATAAGCATCATCTGGGTATGCAGAGTTAGTATTAGTATAACCACCAATTACAAAGCGGTTATCGCTGTATTGTACAATTTTATTGACATAATCAGCACGAGTAGCACCAGAGATACCACCAATACCCTTCTGGAATCCTAGAGACGCAGAAAGACCGTCTGCTGCCTCATCAAAACGGCAGAAGATGATATCTGGGTTGTACAGGTTCTGAATAGTTGCATTTGGCGTAGTTTCGCCTACAACATAGATTCTGTTGTTGTAATATGCAAGACTCTTGAATGTGCAGGACTTTACACCACCAGAAGCAGGAGAACTGGATGAATATGTCTTCTCCCATTGCTTGGCACCAGTTGCAGACATCTTAGCAACAAAACCACAAGTTTCGCCAGAAGCATTTAGAGTCTCACCACAAATATAGGTAGCTTTGCTGTCTGTGACTAGAGTATCATTGATTCTTGCCCATTTTTGATTATCAATAGACGTAATGTAATAATCAGTCTTCTTGAGAATCTGTGGATGAGAAACGATGATTCTAGGATCACTAGTAAAATTAGAACCAGAGTTCAGAATATTGAATTCGTTGATAGCACCTGTTGTAGGGTTGATTACAGGTTGAATGACAGCAGAATTGCCATCACCGTCAATTTGAACCTCAATAGGTACATCATCGTTGTATCCAGTACCAGTTTGAGTGACAGTTAGTCTTTCAATACCATCAACGACACGAACTTTGAGTCTCTTATTAGAATCGTCTAGTTGTGCATTATATCCTACTTGGACCTTATCGCCAATATTGATTTCATGTGGGTCAGCAGTTGTGATAACACCATAAGGAGTATCATTGATAGTTTCAAAGTTATATGATGAGATAGTCTTACCACGGATAGTAGAAACAACCGCAGATGCTCCAGAACCATCAGTATCAGTATTATCAAAGATCAATCTATCATTGACCTGATAGTTAGCACCAGGGTTTTCAACAATAAAACCAGTTACCTTAGCATCTTCAAATTTAGTTGTAGTTTCAACTTCAATATCAACTCTAGAGTCAATACTGACTTTAGGGAAGTAATCAAACAGTTCTAGTTTAGATTCTTCTAGAATCTGATTAGGTTCTGTAATTTCAGTACCACTGATAACACCATCACCATTATCATCCATTGGTTCAAACAACAGTTGAAGTCCATCTTCAGTGGTCAGACTGTCAGTTTCAACGTTTGGAGAACGCTCAACATCAATATCAACATTCTCGTATGGATCACGGAATCTAATAACACCTTCTGGAATGTTTTGCTGTACAGCATCTCTATTCAAGTTCCAAGTATCAACAATAGAGTTGTACGATGGTCCTAGAATATATGGGAATTGTGGAATACCATTTTCAGATGCATCAATAGTAACAAAATATGCGTAAGTGCCATCTGGATACTCAGGTGTCTTACAGAAACGACCATTGTACTGGTCAAGATCCCCAAGACCAAAAACATATTCGTAGTCTTCAATAAACTGACCTGCCGCATTTACTGCAAGTGGAGGTCCAGATGTACGAACTGGGTCTGTGTTAGTAAGAGAGTTATATACCAGTTCACTCTTCAGTCTGTAACTTGTAACAACACGTTGGATCTCAGAACCCTGGTCAGTAGGATCATCATAACCATATGGACCATAAATTGGGTTACCATCAAATGCCCAACCAATAATAGGAGAGTGTTCTACATTTTCGCTTTCAGTTAGAGCACCAACAGCACTAGAAATGATATTATCACCAAGAACGTATCTTAGACGTTGTGGGTTGGATAGATGACCATATTCACCACCATACTGATTATTATATCCAGAGAACACGCCACCATTAGCTGCATCAGTTTCTGCAGTCTCTCTAAGGTTATAAGTCCACTGGAATACTTCAGAATCAAATTCAGCACCTTCACCAACAGATACTAGGTCAATAGTTGTAGTACCTTGAGTGTAAGCAATACCTTTGTTTAGAATTTGGATACTAGTAACACGACCAGCATTTTCACCGTCAGTATCGATAACAGCACGAGCTACAGCACCGAAACCAGAACCACCAATGATAACATTAGGTGCTGTGGTGTAACCTTGACCAGCATTGATAACAGCAATGGAGATGATACGACCATTGTTGACAATTGCCTGTGCAACAGCACCTGTACCAGAACTTAGGGTGATAATTGGTTTAGATGTATAATCTTGACCACCATTAGATACGTTGACCTGTTTGATAGGACCACGAACCTTCGCCTCAGCAGTAGCACCAGATCCACCGCCACCAGAAATGGTGATAACAGGTCTAGAGGTATATCCTGTACCAGGAGAGGTAACCAGGATCTGCGATACTCTACCTTGAGTAACAATAGCAGTTGCAGCAGCGCCAACACCACCACCACCGACAATAGAAACTAGAGGAACTTTTGTATAACCACTACCTTGATCGATAACTTCGATCTCAGTCAAAGAACCGTCAATAACAACTTTTGCTTTTGCATCAGTACCACTCTGCCCTGCAACAGTGCTAATTGTCATCACAGGAGGATTATCAGCATCATAATCAGAACCTGCTTTAGTTACACTAATAGAGGTAACTGGACCATAAGTCATCTTCTCCGTAGACTTATAAGACCAAACTGAGACACCGTTTACAAATGTACCTACAGGACCAGGACTAATATTAGTCTTAGTCGAAATAGTCTCAACATTCAGAGGGAATCTATTGAGTTTTCTCTGGTTACCAGGAATCAGTGCAGAAGCACCGAAAGGACCGATATTATAGTTTGGTAGACCAGTAGATGCAATATAAACGTAATTGTCGTTGAAGAACGTGTTTTGAATATTGGTAGTGTAATACTTGATCTGATTGAAGATGTTCTCTTCATCTGACTTACCCTTGTTTAGGTCAATCGATGCAAGAATTGTACCCTGAGGTGGAATATTACCAGTATCAGTTAGAGTTTCGTATTGGAACTCTTTCTTATTAGTTTTGTTGATTGCAATGACTTGGAACTGACCATTGTAGACAACTGGGTTTGCACCATAGATGGTAACATTGTCACCAACCAACAAACCATGATCTACATCAGTATATGCAGTAGCAACTCTAGAATCACCTTGAATGCTAGTGATACCAACGAGTTTCTTGACGTTATAGACCCAGGAGTCTAGTTGTGGACGCTCTCCAGTAGAACCTAACTTAGATACGGTGAGTTTGTCACCAGACAGATAGTAAGACCCAGTATCTGTGAGTACAGTAGAACCTGCTTCAGCAATACCCAGAATCTCAAGTTGTACTTCGTTTGGTGTTCCTTTGTTTGCATATAGTTGGAAATTCGACTTGACTTGTGTGCCAGCATCCCAATCTTCGACAACACCATTCACAGAACGAGTACATTCGATGAACTGGTTCAGAGACTTCTCTTTATAACGAATGAGTTCGTTACCAACGATAATTTCACCGTTTCTCTCTGGCCAACCGACTGTGGAGTCTACAGTAATGATACCATCAGTTGCATTGATTGCTTCAACCAGCAATGTTTTGTAAGGAATGGAGAACTTGCCACCAATCGTTTCTGGAGCAAGAATCAACTCATAAATCGTATATTCAGAAGTCTGGATGGTCAAATAGTTTTCAACCAGTGCCTGTGCATACTTTACAGTACCGTCAACAGGATCTGCTTCTTGAATAACCAAAGAATCTCGTAGATCTTCTGGACTACCGTTCAGAATGATAGTACGAACAATAGTATCAACCGACCAGGTAGCATCTGATGGTTTGATGATTTGTTCTCTAGGATATTCAACATCTACCTGCTCACCATACAAAATTTTGAATAGGTATGCAATCGCTTGAGATGTACCCTTACTTTGGTAAAAATCGCGAATATTTTTGATGACATTGTTGACATCAATCTTAGCAAAGTCCAAATATGGCAGATCAGGCATAAACTGATCCACGAACTTGGTAAGCATCTTCTTGAGGAAGAGACCATCAAGACAATCTGCTTTAGATGCTTCATCTACAGTATGTGCTACTGCAGTGCTAGATTGTCTAAATTTTAGGTTGCCGAGACTATCAAATCCTATCGGACCCGCAACACCCCTTGCACAACCTTCAAACTGCGACTTAGAAAAGTCTCTACCTGATTCAATAATTTCAAAACCAGTAATACCACTAAAACTAATTTCAACAGAAGCTTTAGCTTCAGGAGGTCGCTGAATATAGACAGTCGGTGGGTTAGCTGCGTCATACCCCGAACCAAAGTTGGTGATATTGATGTCAGTGATCTCACCATTGAAAATGGACGCTGTTGCAGTTGCACCTGCACCTCCGATAGAATTTCCAGCACCATCCTTGCGATTATCAACGATATAGATTGATGGTACGTCTACAAATCCGACACCACCACTCAAAATGTCAATTGCAATGACGCGACCCAGGTTGTCCACACGGACTTCCAGAATTTGTGCTTGTGTTGGGTCAATTATAGCAATTCTAGGAGCAACTAGATATCCTCTGCCAGGATTGTTTACAGTTACACTGTTTACCTTACCATCAGAGTCAATAGTTGTTGTAATCTGCGCCTGAATAGGATCAGGACCCGTAGGTTCGTCAACATAGACGATAGGTGCTACGGAATATCCTTGACCAGGTGTTAGAAGAGATACGCTGCCAGGTACAATTTCTCCACTAGAAACAGTACAGGTAGAAATAGTTGCGCCGCCTGGGTCAATGAAAGAGACTCTAGGAGTTACAGTATAGTTAGATCCAGATGACAATAGATCTAGAGCAGTAACAGATCCGTCTTCTACAGTTGCTTTGATTTTTGCTGTAGTGCCAGATTCGGAATCTTCTACAACAACTGTAGGTGGATTGGTGCTAGAATAACCTCTACCACCATCAAGTAGTCTCATTTTACTGACACCACTGACAGAAGCTACCGCAGTAGCGCCAAATCCGCCGCCACCACCAATAGTAACTTTTGGTGGGTTTTGAATTCTATATCCAGATCCAGCGTCCTTGACAAGGATACGACTTACTTGACCGTTGTCAATTTCAGTAATTGCTGCAGCACCACTACCAAAAGAAGGGATTGGCGCTTCTAGAGATAGAATATGGCAAGTATCATACTCTGGTGGCGCATTTTTGAAAATAATTGTGCTCTCGTAGATCGAATAATCTACATTTGGCGTCAAAAGACGGTTTTCTTGAATAACAAGAGTGTATTCTGTGATAACAGGACGATATGGTACAGGGGTAGTATTGCCATTAGTCCGTGATAGCGCAAATTCTCTGTTAGCGCCATTGAATTGAGCTTGGATACTATCAAGAGTAATGATAGTGTTCTGTGCAAAACCCTTGAGATAGAAAATGTAAGTATTACCAATGCTATCAGAAGGAGTTGCTGTTCTAGGTGCCTGAGTGAAAACAATATCAGTTCCGTCAACTGTGTAGTCTACACCAGGAATCAGAACGTCTTCATAGGTCGCAACAACCAAATGCTCCGCAGTTGGAGGAGAAATAGGTTGATCTCCGCTTTTTAGTGGAAATCTTACGGTACTAGAATCAAAATCATTGAACAAATTTACTAGTTCAATCCACTTTCCACGGAAAGTGTCGTAACTAATACCATCAGTGATAGCAACATTAGGTGATTTTGTCGCCTTTTCATAAAAGATGATCTCATCACCAATCTTGATTGTACCATTATTCTCAACAAACCCGTATACGTCCTCTACAACAATAGTAGTGTCCGTAGCAGAGATGTCTTCAAGAATATAAGCACCACCTTCTAGAAGGCGAAGATCATATTCATCAATGTCAAGATAATTAGCAAGATTGTTTAGAATATTATAGCTCAGACCAGTCTTCTCTTGAGACTTGTAGTAATACTCAAGAAAGGTTACAAACTGATGATGATCTCTGTCAATAAATTCTGGAACCTGCTGCTTGATAGCGCGGGATACCTTATTGACTTCTATATTTCTTGCCATTCGTCCTTTTAGTCTGAATTTGTATTATGAGAAGCAACCACCTGTCTCTGTTACCGAAGGACCATCAATGATAGGAATACCAGTGATACCACCAGGAACAGTAGTATAATCGCCAGGATCGAAACTATTTAGAGGGATTTGAGGAGGTAGTGGGGTGCCAATAATAGACACTGTAACTGGAGGTTGTGGGAAGACCACAATCGTACCAGGAGTTGTTGGACTAATAGCATACCCGTTAGCAGGAATCGCCATAACAGGAACATTGAGTTGTAGGTCAGAAGACTGCCATGGAGTACCATCAGGACCCGTTACAGTGTCTCCACCCGCTCCTAGACCCGTTCCAGGCGTTCCAGACCCTGCTGCGCCTGTAGCAGTAGGAACATTGCCTCCGTCGCCTACAATGGCAACAGGACCGATTGTGACTTTACCTGTATCGTAGTTGATCGTGCCAAACTTGGTATTTGTAATCTTTTTGGTGTTGCCGTCTTTGTAGAAGGTGTAGATTCCGCCAGAACCATCATCTTCAAAGAAATATGGAACACCAGGATCATCACCAGGATAATATGGACCACCTAAGATAACAGGTTCCTTCTTACACTCAATTTCGTTGCCATCACCATCAGTAACTGTCTGACTTGGTTTTGAATCGAACAGTGGAATACCAAATTCCACAACTTCTTCGTTTGTCAGGTTAGTAACAGGTTTGATGTACTTCAGAACCGTAGTTTGGACACTAACTGCTTGAATTGATGGATCTGCCAAGGATACCGCTCTAACAAGAGCAGAGTTTTGGTAAGATCCGCCAAAATTGTTCAAACCTGTCTGATCTGCGTATTCTGCAAGTGCATCATCAATTTTTGCTTGAATTTCCGAGTTTACAAGTGCAGTCTTATTAGGATCGTATGTAGTAAAGATCTTAGTAGTGACAAACAACTCATCTGGATCAACAATATTGGTTTCAATTGCCGCCATAGAGTATTTTTGCAGATTCTTAGCGATTTCTGCTTTTGTTGCATTGTTTAGTGCAGTGCCTGTCTTGGTTTTCAGTGCAATGAACACTTTTCCATAAACAGGGGGTGATAACTTGTCTCCACCGTACGCTACAGCAGAATCTGTGTTACCATAGACTTTCTTGACCAGTGTTTCGTAGTCTCTAGTGGTAACTGCGCGGTTTTGTGTCGCATAATACCGTGGTGCGGTATATTTGATCGATTCTACCGTTTCGCGAGGTGCTCCAGACTGAGATGTCTCCTTTACCTCAACTACAATCTCAGTACCAGCGTAAATTTCGGGACATGAGTCCTCAACTTCACCTACAAAGGTGAATTCTCTAATATCATTTGCATCTTCACCGTTGCTAACCAAGTATTCTAGTGTAACAACCTCACCATCAGACAATCCTCTACCAATGACACCATCACCGAAGAATACTTCGTAACGCATGTCTTCACTTTCATTGATATAGTAAATCCGTGATGTATTATCAAGTTCCGTAATAATATCAACTCTATTATAGGTATCCACCTGAGTTGACTGTTCGTTTGGTCGGACAGACACTCTCAAAGTGCTAATGTCCGCGTCTTCATTGGGGATAAGGTATCTTTGACGCTCAAATGTGTCTACAGTATACTCATAATCAACAGCAGAACCTTCGTATAGCACCAAATTGTCCCAAATTGCGACTCCAAAGTTGTCTACAGGGACAGTTATGTCACTAAGAGTGTGAAATACGAATCCATTACCCGCTAATACCGCGCCTTCTTGCAAAGTTGCGAATCTAGGCCACTCATTATTGCACTGTCGGGTCTGCAAAGTCAATTTTACACAAGTTTTTGCGCTTGTAATCGACTGGGGAACGTAATTTAGCAGTTTTGCTAACTGAGCAATCGTACCTCTAGTAGTAGCACTCTGAATAAACGCCTCATTGATCAGCATATTCGCTGTAAAGGCGGAATAGTAAGTATTATACGCTAGAATGTCGATTAGATACGACAGCGTACTACCTTCAAAATCATAATCCGAGAATTCATCACGAGTTCTCAGATAAGTTTTGATTGACGCCTTTACGTCATCATAGTTTAGTGCTGTTAGGTTATTAGGTTGCATTATCCTGAAGGTCTCTCTAGAATAAAGTCGATCTGCTCAACTTTTGGTTGCCCCACAATCGCATAAAATACTTGAACAGTAACATAGTGGCGTTCGTTGTTCGTCAGGACTTTGACATCTTCAATACGAACACGTTCATCGAACTCTGATATTGTATTTATGATTTCTTCTTGAATCGTCTGTGCTAAAAAGGCATCTAGAGGTTCAAAGAGTGATCCAGTCACTCTACAACCCATATCTGGTTCATAGAATCTTTCACCTGGTTGTGTTAGCACCAGGTTTTTCATTGCTTGCTTGATAGCAGCGTAATTCTTCACCTTAGCAGCGTCATGCGTTGCTGGGTGCATAGTAAAAGAAGTAAGGACATCCGTGAACGCTCGGCTCTTCGGAACAATATCCTTACTTGTAATAATTTTTCGCTGCGTATACTCAGCCATTATTATACCTTCTTAGATTTTTTCTCCTCACTTTTCTTTGCTGAAGCACGAAGGTATCGATCTGACTTTGGATCTGTAATTAGAACTACAGTGCCAAAGTCTCGCTCCATCAGAGAAGGTACATGATCAGGGACATGGTTAGTTGCCATAGGATTTTCCTCAAAAGTGTACAAGAGAACTTTTAGAGGGGTTCAATCCCTGATTATTATTTAGCGACCTTGACCACGATATGCTTTCTTAGCTTTGTTTCGTGAGGTTGCACTGTACTTGGTATTCTTGGAAGAACCCTGACGGGTTTGCTTCGGTCTACCTGGCATGAAATTAGTGCCAGAAATACCAACTTTTGAACGAACTGCCATAATTAGGGACCAATAAAAACGTTTGCAGCGCCTGTAGTAATTTTACTCAGGCAAGGAATGGCGAATGGATCGCCAACACGACAGGGGTTTCTCTTTTCAAAAAACACTGTCTTGGATGTTGCAACAGCAACACGAGGATGACCAGCACCCCCAGCATCCTCAGCACAGCAGAAGACTGATGTATTGCACGGTACTTTCGTAGGTGCCATCTTTGCCTTCGGACATGCTGAGTCTATCACTGTAACAGCACATGGCGATTTATGCAACTGCAGAGGATCACCATTTACAATCGGTATGATCTTGTTTACCTTGATAGTAACGCATGTAGGGGTAGCCAGAGGCACCAGAGGGGCGGGTGGCCAGTATGAATAGGTATTCATAGTCGCCACGGGTAACTTGGGTGCTGCAAGGCATCCTCCGAAGCATACAACGGTTGCATGGATGCGTGCTGGGTTGCACACTCCATGACCGCTGCAGACTCCTTTATAAATGGCGCATGGTGTACCTGGCATTATTGGTTATCACAGATAGATGGGAATGGGTTACCGTGTCGCTGTGCAGCTTGTTGGAACAAGGTTGCACTAGAAGAAAAGTCATTCAATATATCTATATCTCCTGACGCAGTAAAGTCTTGACAACCTCCATAGATGTCTACGCTTAGGAGTGTATACTCCGCCGTAACACTCTCATTGTTAGTATAAGGTTCACTTGGTTGGAAAAACCCACTAGGCAACCCAGGAGGTGTTGGACATAGTGACAAACAATTGAGTGGTGCGCCAGTGCTGACGCTCAAAGTGATCGACATTTTCTCTTTTTCACGAGAATCGGGCACATATTGACGTATCATGTACTTGACATAGCGTGTTGCACATGGTAAACGGGCAAATGAACCCTCTACAGTGCGAACTTCGACATCTCTTTCTCGGAAAAACACATCTTCATCAACATTTTCATCAAAAGTCAGGTCTTCCGCAACATGTCGTGCCTGTTCATCGTATTGATCTTGGTATTTTTGCCTACTACTCTTCCAATCTCCGACACTTTGCTCTGCATCACGGATTGCTGCCTCTTTTTCTTGCGAAATATTGTCCTCATCGACGTGTTTGAAGATTTTATCTGACTCCAAAGCAATGCCCTCAGGTTTTGGCCAACTGTCTGTAGTAGATTTGAGGAATTTTGCTCTGTCTAACTTGTCTCTTCGCCTAACTTGGGACTTTTTGATCGATGCAGTGTCTGGAACATCGAAAATTTCACTCTCATCACCGTACCTATCCTCGCGAATCTTCTTTCTATCCTTCTTTGAGTACGCATCAAACTCTTCATCAGTGGGTCTAAACCCAAATCCGCGTCCAGATTTCTCAAATTCTAGTTTATCAGACAGATAATCGTAGAAATCTAACTTTGAAACGTTCTTGAAGGACTCAATTTTACATTTGAACCCAAATTCCTTCTTCTCTTTCGCAAATTCACGCGCTTCTTTGCGCGTTTGGAAGTATTTGTACTCAGTAGATTGCGAACAAGAGGTCAATGCTTCGCCAACATCGATGGTTGAACCATCAGCAAGCTTAGATTTTGCCTTGAATTTCTTAGGACGGAAGTATCTTACCTCAAAAACGTCAATAACTTCATCACTACCCTCTTGTGTCTTCCTAATTTCTTTCCATCCCTCCTCAGGAGGTGGGTTTAGATTCTTATTTCTGTTCTTACTCTTACCAAATGCCGCTTTTCCGATACCTTCATTGCCAACATACTCGTCACCTTCAAAGTATTCTCGTACTGCAGGGTCCATAGACTTGATATCTACGGCATTTTCCTCATCTTCAGTCTCATCATAGTAGTTATCAACGTCATTATCAGGTAGAATACTGTTCTCATAGGTAACAACTTCCTCCTGTAGACCATAAGATAGACCTTCAATGGCAACTGATGGTGGTCTAGCGGAAGAATATCCGCTACCTTTCCTCTTGATCTTGATATCAGTCACAACACCATTGGTAAATGTTACTTTTACCTTTGCTTGTTTACCATTTTTGACTGGTGGAGGTGATACAGTTACTCCCATTTTCTTTGGAAGTGTGTCCAAACCCGATCCACCTGCCTCAATAATGACATCAGTCAACTTACCATTGGTAATTACAGGTATTAGAACAGGTTCTACAATGTCATCATAGTAAGATGGCATAGCAGGATTCAAGTTTTTGGTCAAATATTGAATATTTTTGTTCCTAAACTCGTACAAACCTACTACTGCACCGCGATCAGCGATACCTTTTCCCGCAAATACCGTGATATTATGGTTTCTACTGCTAGTATAGGACGTATCCTTCGAGAACAT
>MDTC01274122.1_pt1 | contig 52615 bp, 55 predicted proteins | sample 811181 | NCBI WGS metagenome assembly MDTC01 (sample SAMN05326644, study PRJNA326480) | marine metagenome | isolation source: seawater | place: Pacific Ocean: North | collected 2011 | reverse complement strand
CGTTTTACTTTTTCGGCAACAAGTAAAAAGCCGATAACGATGAGAATGACTCCAAAGACAATAAGAAGTTGGCCATCTCCGTCCATACCATTCGCTTCTCCTAATCCGTCAACCTCTGCCGCCCACGGTAGAAAACATCCAGTACACAAAATGACTGCTGAAATTATCAGCCATATTGGGTTCGTTACTTTCTTCATACTAAAAGTGATCCTTTCTTTCCTGGGGTACCCAAATTACTTCCATCCCCCCATATGTTGTTTTGGCTTCAGATCATAGGTGTGTCATAGAGAACCAATGACCAGCCCGCTTTCGCGACCATTACCGAGAAATATAAATCAAAAATTGTATGTTGTCATACTAGTGTTGAAATTAGTTTGTATATCTGTCGTCTGGGGTACGGTGGACTGATGGTTTGGTGGGAAGCAATATTACTTTTCTGTGGTGGTTGGGTTGCAGGAATAGTGAATGCAATGGCGGGTGGAGGGTCATCACTAACCGTGCCTTTATTAGTTTTTGCTGGTGTTCCTGGTAATTTCGCGAATGGATCTAACCGTTTGGGAATCTTTGTCTCAAACGGGACAACGATCCTCTCTTTTCATCGTCAAGGAGTAACCGCGTATAAAGAAGCAGTTCCTTTCCTCCTTCCAGTCGTTATCGGATCCTTAATCGGTTCTATAGCGATAAGTCAGATCACCGATCGTGCCTTCGAAACGATTTTCGGTATTTTGATGCTCCCAATTATTGCCCTTTCACTACGCGAACCTAAAACAGCTGAACCAACTAGCCAGTATCCCAAAGCCGTTATCTTTATCGTTTTTCTTTTCATCGGAATATATGCTGGTGCGATTCAAATGGGAGTCGGACTCGTATTACTTGCATTCCTAACGAGATCAGGTCTACCCCTTATGAAAGCAAATATTGTAAAGGTTCTCGTCACGCTCGCCGTCACAGTAACTGCATTGCCTGTGTTTATTATTCAAGGAAAGGTGAGATGGTGGCCGGCCATTATCCTAACGATCGGACTTTCACTCGGTGGTTGGGTCGGAGCTCGCATAGCCGTGAAAGGCGGGGAGCGGGTAATCCGAATTTTCATGATTATCGCCGCATTAGGGTTAACAGGAAAGTTACTCGGAGTGTACGGATGATGCTGAAGCGATACTGGTCTACTGACGGTACATGTGAGAGAATCTCATCATGTCTATAGATGTTGCAGTAGTTGGCTCATGCAATCTTGATTTTGTAGTCAATGTCGACGCTATTCCTCTCGTTGGGCAAACAATCTTGGGAGGAGACCTTGCACAGATTCCCGGGGGGAAAGGCGCCAACCAAGCAGTCGCAACATCACGATTAGGGTATTCGTCAGCGCTTATCGGACGGATCGGGGATGATGATAATGGAAAATTCCTCAAACAATGCTTAGAAGATGATGGTGTTGACACATCATTTTTGTTTGAGACAGAAGACGTGCCTTCAGGGATAGCCATGATTGCTGTTCAAGCAGATGGTGATAACTCCATCGTTGTCAGTCCAGGAGCAAACGCTCGACTCACACCTGACGATGTAGAAAACATTCCATTTCTCGAAACCGCAACAGTCGTTCTCACACAGTCTGAAATACCAATAGAGACGGTGATAGCAACGGGTAGAAACACATCAGGAATCTTTGTATGGAACCCTGCGCCTGCACCGGAAGAAATCGTCCCACTCGAACTCTTAGATGTCGTTGATGTCCTCGTTCCAAATCAGACCGAATTGTCTCTCTTAGCTGCAACAGGTCCAATAGATTCCGTGGAGAAGGCAATATCAGCGGCCCAAACGCTTCCATGCGCTTCCGTTGTTGTAACCCTTGGAGCTGATGGGGCAGTTGTCGTTGCCAACAATGACGTCATGCATATTCCAGCCCCCTTTGTTAGACCAGTTGACACGACGGGAGCTGGTGACGCATTCTGTGCCGCACTTGCAGGTGGGATCTCGCAAGGAAATGATCTCATCGTTTCCGTTGAACAAGCCGTGCGTGTAGGTGCCGCGACGACGCTTTTCGCTGGAGCGCAGAGCTCCTTACCAACACTTGAACAGGTGACTGAGCGGTTAGAAGGCGGGTAGTATCCCGTCCTTTTCAATGAGAACAAGAATTCCGACGATCACGCTAACAATGCCGATGATTGCTGCCAAGACTCTGTAAAACACTGTATGTGTCCGAAGCCAGTTATTCGCACCGATAGATAACAGGGCAATCGCCGAGTTCGCAAGAATAAGACCAACGACCCAGAATAAAAGAATAAGTAATCCCCCTGCTTTTCCAGTTGCCTGCGTTGTTGCAACGAAGATAGCTATTTGCGTGGGAGTTTCAACACCTATGCCATGTAGGACTCCAACGCCTATGGCTGTAGGGCTACTTATGGATTCATTATCAAGAAGCAGTTCATGCTTGTGCTCATGACGGTGACTTGAATCAGTTGCTTTCACTCCATGTGAATGATCATGCAATTCAAAATCTCTTTCGTGCTCATGCCCATGTGAATGTTCAACACTAATACTGCGTCCACGTGATGTCTTCTGAATTTTCTTCAAACCTTTAAATAACCCATCACGGATCAACATCCATCTACTCTTCAATCTGAAATTGCTTCCTTGAAAGAAAATGCCAGTGAGAACCCAAATCCCAAGAGCGATAAGTGAAAAACCAATGAAATACATGAGTGTTGTATCAACACTTTCGGGAACAGTGAAGTCAGCAAGAATGATTGCTACACCTAAAACTATTACGACTGCTGCATGACCCAGCGCATAGAAACTCGATAGAAGGAACGCACGTTTCTTACTTTTTTCTACAGAAGAAATATCTGTTAGGGCTGCAATATGATCCCAATCAAAACCATGACGTAGGCCATACCCAAAAGCTGAGAACAGCAGTGCGAAACTCATTAGAAGAACCTCCCAAGCCACAACTCAAGTGTCAAATCAGAAATTTTGATTAAAATTGAATTGAACCGGTCACATTTGTTGGACTCCACTCCCTGCTATTGATACATTAAGGACAACACCAAACATCAGGAGATATCTTCACATGGAAGAAAACACCCTTTCAAAACTATTCGGACTTAACGAACTGCCCGTAGCTGAAGCTCACTGCGACGGACCGTGCGGAGTATACGACCCAGCATCAGCTCGAATCGCAGCTGAAGCTGTACGGTCAATGATCAAAAAAATACTTGACCTTCCCCCACCAGAGCCAGGAGATACCCAAGCCGTAGCTTCATATCTCAACACGGTAGGGCGATATGTCGCAATTAAAGAAGAACAAGCTGAACTCGCTAAGCATGAACTGCTAGTCCTGTGGACCGATTACTTCAAACCAGTACATCTCGAGGCATATCCTGATCTTCACGAAGTTTTCTGGAATGCATCGAAAGCCTGTTCAGAAGCAAAGCAACATGTTTCAGTGGAAGCAGCCGATGAACTCATGGCGGCATGCGAGAAAATCCATAACATGTTCTGGGAAAGCAAAAGCAGAGAAGTCACGTACTACGAAGCAAGTTGATTCCAACGGTTCTCAAAGAACTTTTAGCTTTAGCCTCACGAAAACGTAAATTGTTTCGAGTCGCTGGCACCAGCATGGCGCCCATACTCGAACCCAAAGACATCGTCTTTATTCAACCTTCAACTCGATGTGAAAAAGGTGACATTGTGGCGATCAGGCACCCACATAAAAAAACGATTCTCATCAAGTATGTGAAAGAAATTGATGAAAACAATCTTGTAGAGCTATCGAGCCCTACAGGAACCGACAGTAAAGAGTTTGGTAAAGCAGCGTTGAAGCATCTCGTTGGTGTTGCAACATATAACTACTCGCAAAAGAAATCTCTTTTGAATGGGGACACCTTTAGCTAGACAAGATCGTCATAGTTAACCAACCGCATAACATTAAGTTCATCTAAAATTTCCGTACCTGCTTTATTAACTATGACAGATGAACCAACATATGTTGCTCCCATGTCATTGGTGAACTGCTTCGCAACACGAATCGTATTACCGGTCGTAGCCCAATCATCCACAACGAGGACCCGATCACTTTCATGGAGGTCAAATGACCGAGCAAGAAAGCTTATCCTTTCACCAGTCCACGTTTGTTCCGATGTAATAGTTGAGTCAGCACCGGGATGATTTCTGCCATCTTTACGAACAAGAACTAACCCCGCCTTCAGGTATGTCGCTACAAGAACTCCTAAGACAGGGCCTCGAGCTTCCGGAGCAATAATTTTCGTAATTCCCTCATCAAGAAAACGATTCGCCATTGCAGCGCCTAAATTCTGAAGAATATGAGGATCTCTAAGTAAACCAGCTACATCAGGATGATCGTTTACCAACGGAAAATTATTGGTAAGAAATGAACAGAATGCTACATGATCACCATTTTCCATATGTTTATTCTACAAATCAACGCTTCCTCGGGACAGGTCAATAACTAAATCAATTCATTTCTTAATAAAAACCGAAAAGATGTGAATGCACGAGATAATAAAAGATATGAATCCTAAAACCGTTTATGTCGCCGGACCTCTCTTCGATGAAGGAGAACGCTGGTGGATTGAACAAATTGAACAAACGATCACCGAACTGAGATTCAAAACATTTTTACCGCATCGGGACAACCCTGTAAAGACACCTGAAACCGTGCAAACAATATTTGAAAACAATCGTGACGCAATCCGCACGTCAGACCTCATCGTCGCAAACCTCAACGGAATCACCACCGATGATGGAACGGCATGGGAACTCGGGTACGCAGCAGCATTGCAAAAACCAGCGATAGGGATCTTTACTGATTGGAGAAAACGATTTGAAGGAGAAGAAGTCGTGAATCTTATGATTTCCCGATCCTTGAATACCATTGTTAAGTCTCTTGACGAACTTGTTTCTGCGCTTAACGATTACCGACTAGAGCAAAAGTAAAAATAATGGAATTGCTTTCCTCAAATATTCAACACTACCACTGGGGTGATTACTCATTTATTCCTGAACTTCAAAGCAGAGCAGATGGAAACACACCTGAGGCTGAACTCTGGATGGGAGCTCATCCAACATCACCAAGTAGAATACTTAGAACCGAGCAGGGACTTGATGAAATAATTTCGAATAATCCGAAGAGCGCCCTAGGGCCCAATAGAAGTCTCTTCGGGGATGAGCTTCCTTTCATCATGAAGATACTCGCAATTCGCTCACCCCTATCGATACAAGTACACCCGAACACAAAACAGGCTGAGAAGGGGTTCACAGCGGAGCAGAAGGAGATTAATCAGAGCCAATTTTATTCATCCCCACGGGGAAAAGAAGAAGTCGTTTGTGCTTTATCAGAGACAGATCTTAAATTCGGTTTCAGAGAATTACACGAAATCAGAACAATCATTGATGCAGTTGGACAATCAGAATTCCATCAAATAGCAGAAGGGTTCTTGGAGAGGCCATCTGAACAGACGCTTAAAGAAATTATAGAAAAGATCCTCTCAATGGGACCTAATCAAGTGGAATCAATTGCTACTGCAGTCCTTTCTTCTAATTTGAGCTCTACGCCAATACAAAAGAAAGAAGTGAAATATTTTGATGGCCTTGTTAATACCTATCCTAACGACCCGGGTTTGCTTATTTTTCTTTTAATGAATTTCATAACTCTTCATCCAGGCGACTTCTTATACGTTTCACCAGGTGTAACCCATGTGTACCTTTCAGGAAATGTTGTTGAAATAACCTCTAATAGTGACAATGTAATTCGATGTGGACTTACTCCTAAAGATATAAACTCACAAGAGTATTTATCAATTGCATCATTTCTTTCCGAGAAGCCGGAGATACAAAAACCATTAAATACTCTTCATTCATATGTCTCTCCCACACCATTTAGTTTGTCTCGCCTTCTCATTGAAGGGGAATGGAAAACTAGTCTAATAGGTCCGGAAATTTTGATATCAACTCACAATAATTTCGATATCACAAATGCGTTAGGCGAAAGCTTGAAAGTAGCGCAAGGCCAACCCGTATGGGTCCCCTATTCAGATACTGGTTACAAGATTTCTGGTCACTGTATGCTTTTCAGGTGCGCAACAGTTCCTTCTCTATAAAGCTATTCCCCGAGGCTAGAGAAGTCCGGATCACGTTTCTCAGCAAAAGCCTGTAACGCTTCAAGATTTGCAGGTTTACCCAATAGCTTGGCGAATGCGCCATCCTCATGTTCTCTTGCTTCCTGGATTTTCTTTCGTATCGGATCCATAATCAGTTTCTTTGACGCAATAAGAGAACTGATGGGTTTAGCTGCCAACACTTGAGCATGTTTCATTGCTACATCCATCAACTCATCATCGGAGCAGAGCTTAAATGCAAGACCCATTGAATAACATTCTTCTGCCGTAAGCCATTCAGAACTTAGCAGTGTCCACGTTGCATTTTGGAGACCCATAATTGCCGGAAAAGTGAAACTACTAGCTGCCTCAGGAGCTAGCGCTAAGTCAGTAAAAGGACACTTCACTCGTGCACTTTTTGCCATAAATACAAGATCCGATAAACCAAGAATTGTCACACCAATACCCAACCCAATCCCATTCACAGCGCAGATCAAAGGTTTCGAAAAATTGACTAACGTATCTGCTAAACCAGGGAAGCCATGTTTGCCAGGAGTGAAGGATGGATCAGCCATCCGTTGCGCTAACTCAACAACATCGGTACCAGAGGAGAAACTATCCCCCTGACCAGTAATAACCACCACGGCAACAGTTGAATCATTCTCTGCCTCAATCAGTAATTCTGTAAGGCTGTCATATTGTGCTTCGTTGAAAGCATTCTTGGCTTCTGGCCTATTTAAACGAAGGAGTTGGACTCTTCCCATATTTTCAACGTCAATCACTAAGACCTACTTTCTGAGCTTGACGGGGCCATTTATTATGACCCGGCCGATTTTCTTCGGGCACTATCCAACAGTGCGTACCTTGGTAAATACTTGGCATGCATTTATTGCAATGGATACATGACCCATCGGCATCATTGCCTTCTTCCCAACGCTTCACAAGGTCAGGTTCTCGTAATAAGGCTCGACCGATCGCAACGAAATCAAATTCTTCATCAAGCGCTAGTTGCACAGTGGATAAATTGTTGATGCCACCAAGAAGAATTAACGGTATGTCAACGGCTTCACGCACAAGTCGTGCTTGTTCAAGAAAGTACGCTTCCTCAAATGGGTAATACGGCATGAATTTTTTCGCAGTGAGCTTGAAACCGGTTTTCATAACACGATTCGGAAAGATCTCTGCCATTTCATGCACGGGAACATCCCCACGAAAAAAATACATTGGATTCTCAAAAGAACTCCCACCAGTCAACTCAATAGCATCAAGCGCTCCATCGCTTTCAAGCATCTTTGCGACCTGGACGCATTCATCCACATGGAAACCAGTTTTTACTCCATCGTCCAAATTAAGTTTCGCAATGAGCGCAACATCATCTTGGATCGCTTCCTTGACTCTTTTGGCTATTGTCCGAGCCAAACGCGCACGGTTCTCAAGAGAGCCACCCCAGCCATCTTTTCGTTTGTTGAGTTTAGGACTCAAGAAATTACTTATCAGATAACCATGCCCAAAATGTAGTTCAATACAATCAAATCCACTCTTAACGGCTAGTTCGGCCGCTGACACGAAATCATCAACAACCCGCTGAATTTGTAAGTCATCTGCAGGTGTAGTGTTTTTAAATCGAGTTTTTGAGAAAACTTTTGAAGCAGATAATGCAGGCCCGCCGACTCCTATCCCAACAGGGCCGGCATGCCCGAGCTGAATGGAAGCGACTACATCAAGGGCATGCATCGCTTCCACGAAACATTGTAAACCGGGAACTGCTTCTTCCCGCATGACGATTTCGTTAGGAGCACCCTGTCCGTCAGGTGACACCGCACAGTATGCAAGAGTCGTCATCCCTATACGCCCAGCGGCGAAAGCCCTATGAAAATCAATAAGCGCATCTGTAACCATATTGTCAATAGCCATACCCTCAAAGGTTGCTGCTTTGATGACGCGGTTACGAAGTTCAATCGGCCCAAGCTTTACTGGGGAAAAAACGGGATTAGATTCTGTGCTCATTATTTCTCATATTCTAATCTAGCGGACACTTCCTGATCTCTCATCTTGATCAGCACCCGCTTCTCCGACAACAATGGGAAAAGGCATTGAAAGGAAAACATGAGCGACACCCCTACAGAGGTTGATTTCCATTTTGATGTGATGTGTCCTTGGGCGTATCAAACATCAAAATGGATCAGAAACGTTCGAGCACAAAATGGATTGACCATTAATTGGAAGTTTTTTAGCCTTGAAGAAGTAAATTTGCGAGAGGGCAAAAAACACCCATATGAACGAGACTGGTCATACGGGTGGTCAATGATGAGGATAGGCGCCATTTTGCGTCGCCAAAGCATGGACAATCTAGATCAATGGTATGAGCGGTCAGGTCGCGCGCTTCACGAAGAAGGAAAACGACCACACGACCCTGACGTCGCTCGGCACCTCCTCACAGAAATTGGTATGGACCCAGGAATCGTTGACGAATCACTTCAGGATCACACAACACACGACGAGATAAAAAATGATCATCAAAGAGTTATTGATGCAGGTGGATATGGAGTCCCAACATTATTCTTCGACGATCATGCACTCTATGGACCAGTTCTTATAGATCCTCCAGAAGGGGAGAGAGCAATACGACTATGGAAGACCGTTCTCTCGTGGTTAGAGTTCCCTGATTTATATGAAATGCAAAAATTAAAGTCACTCGATGATCAAGGGAGAATAGCGGAAACGTTCCGACCATATTTAGAAGCTCGAGACTGGGTTAGTATCAATCGCGGGAAGGTCATTAATTTTGACGGATCACCAAATGAAACATGAAATGAATCCATATGAGTAGCCCAAGAATCCCAGAGGAAACCCCATCTTTCACCGCCATAAATGATGACACGGATGTTCCGTGGATTGCTGTTAAGAGTCAACGCAATGCAGATGGAACGGAATCACATGTGTGGGAAAAGTGGGTGGCGTTTTCTGAGGACCCAATGTATCTTGCCTTGTTTGCTCGCTGGGACCCGGGCATGATTGTGCGAAAGCACGGCCATTACAGTCCCCACGTACTTACAGTTCTAAAAGGTGAATTTACTTGTGGGGGCCGTATGTGCGGGCCAGGAACCCATATTGAACTGCCACTAGGTGCAGACTTTGGACCCTTCGTAGCTGGGGAAGAAGGAGTTGAACTATATGAGGTGATGATGGGGGATCCAAGATCATGGAGCGATGACCCACAAGCATTAGAAAAAATTCTCGCTGAAAAAGACGTTACTCAACTACCCGATCCGCCAATTGAGCTACCAGCAGGGTTGGAAGACTTGCGAAAAGTGTTCCTTAAAGCAAGCGATCAATCATCAGATTCAAAATAGTCAATTATTTCAGAGCGTAATTGTGGAATTCCATTTCCTGATTCTGCGCTAACCCAGAGAACATCACTCTTCTTGACACCCAATTTTGATATTAATTCCTGACGTCGTTTACTACTTTTAGAGGAGCGGACCTTATCCGATTTTGTCGCAACGAAACGATATGGAAGATCAATGTGGTCAAGCCAAGCAACCATCTGCAAATCTAGTTCTGTAGGCCCAACCAAACTATCTATCAAAATAATGGTTCCACCCAATGATTCACTCTTCATCAAATATTCCTCAATCATTCTTCGCCAACGGTCCATCTCTTGTTTTGGAGCTTTCGCAAATCCATAACCTGGAAGATCAACCAGCCAATTACCCGAGCCTTCAGGCGATAATTCGTACACATTAATTAATTGGGTCGCACCTGGAGTTTTTGATGTCTTTGCTAATTTTTTTCGATGCGCTAATGCATTAATCAACGATGACTTTCCAACATTGGAACGTCCCAGGATGGCTAATTCAAGAATTCGATCAGGTAACTGGTGCAACCTAGACGCAGACTGCAAAAATGTAATTGGTAGCGGAGAGGACATTGCTCAAGCGTAGCGCGAAGAGTTGTTAACAGCCTTAAGAAATGAAGGGAAGAGAAAGATTACTAACTTGCAAGCGAGCCGGAATACACTTGCCACGCAAGAAGTGACTTCGCCACGAAACTAAGAACAATATAAATCCGTTCTCCATAAAGATAATTCGCCCATTTGCCCTTAGCTTGATACTGCTTCCATTGCACTAAAGCGAAACAGTTAAAGAAAATAAAGAGCGAAATCACAATCCCGAACACAAAACCCGGTGTAGTACTTTCCGGTGGACCTTTAGGAGCTATCAGGTTGAACACAGTAGCGATCCACGGGATTAAACCAGCAAAACAACCAAACCAAAATGGCAACAAATCACCATTACCGGCTTTAACGTATCGCTCTTGCAACCAACCAAACAAAATCATGCAAACATTAACACCAGCAATACCAAGTAACGCAATGTAATCAGATGTCCCGTTCAATTGCAGAATGACAATAATCATTAATGTCGAAGAAAGTGAATACTCAACCCAACGAAATGTATTAATACCCCTATTAAGATTGAGTTCGTATTTTTTGAACGTTGATGGCATACAGATATAGAAATGAAAAAATGCTGATAACGCCATGAAACCCGCAACCATGTAACTAATATTCAAATTAAACAAGTTGATAGGGTCAGAGAAATTCCCTGTTCCTGGAGCTTCTGTCAAATACGTTGCGACGACAGGGAGAGACGCATCATTTGATAAAATTAAGATCAAAATAAAGGAAGCCAAATGCAGGCAACCTGCTCGGAAATTAAGTTTTTTGAGATTATCAATATCTGTGCTCATAGGGGAAGAGTACTGATCATTGAGGCTCCCATCAACCATTCAGAGAGATCTTTCCCAAAGAGTGAAAAAAAGAAAGGCACCAACGTACTGCGCAATTAAACAACTCACATGCACGCTGGCGCCTTTCATAAGTATTAGTTACTCATTCAAGGTGGCGTATACACGTGGTAGTGCAAGGTAACCCCCCTTCCACCTATGTCTTATAAAAACGAACCTAACAAAGTTCTAGAACTTGTGTAGCGAAAAACAAATTTAATTCAATAATGAAGGTGCCAAACTCCTACTGTCCTTTTGTAACGCCAATTGTTACCCTATGAGTATGGAGACGGCCTCGCTTCTAGCGATCATTTCGGGAACATGTTGGGCGATCAATATCACAATTGTGAAATGGGCTTTAAATCGATCCAACGCATCCGCTCTCATAGGGGCGACAGTCGGGGTGACGATAGCTGCATTCGTTTCACTTGCTTTGGCAATTTCATCGGGTAGTGCCGTCCCTGATTTTGGAATCATTTGGAAATTTGCACTAGTCGGGATAATAGCGCCCGGCAGCTCTCAAGGTTTATTCGTTTCTTCGATTGGAGCGATTGGCCCATCTCGAACTTCAATTCTTATTGGGACCTCTCCAGTATTCTCAGTTTTGCTTGCAGTTGTATTTCTTGATGAATCTTGGAAGACAACAATAATGGCAGGCACACTACTGACTGTTATTGGCGGCGCAATGATTAGTTGGGAAAAAGGAACTCGTTTCCGCAACATGGGAATCCTGTTTGCACTTTCCACATCACTCACTTTCGCAATTCGCGATGTAGTAGCGCGACACTTCAATATCGGAACCGATGTTTCATCATGGTGGTCAGGAACAATCGTTCTCGTTGCCGCTGCAGTGACGCTATGGATTTTTGTCTTTCTAAAATTTGGGTCTTCCTGGAAAGCTCAGACACGAAAGGCGCTCCCTGAATTTATTCCATCGGGGATAATGATTGGAATAGCGTTACCCCTTTTACTAGAAGCTTTAAATAAAGGAACAGTAAATATAGTCGCACCCCTTGCTCTCGCAGCTCAAAATGTTGTTATTGTTATCCTTAGTGGCTGGTTTTTTGGGGCACGTGAACGGACATCACAAGTTCTAATAGCCATGATCCTAATTTTCTTAGGGGGATTAGTGGTCACGGTTTCGTGATAGACATATGAAATGGCTCAATTATTAAAGATCTGGACTAAACCTGCGAAAAGGCAGCAAATGCGCTCCCATGAGTCTATTGAATGCATTTTTGAGAAAGGCTTGCAGGGTTGTGCTGGAGGAAAATCAAAACATCGGCAAGTCACTATTCTTTCTCTTGCGGCATGGAATGAAGCACAAGAAGAAATAGAACAGCGACTGGATCCCTCTAGCCGACGCGCTAATTTACTTGTCGATGAACTAAATTTTGAAGACTCAAAAGGGAAGATTCTCACTATAGGTGATCTAGAAATAGAAATCACAGGAGAAACAAAGCCTTGTGCTTATATGGATGAGTTACATGAAGGTCTTCGTGCAGCAATGAAACCTCACTGGCGAGGGGGAGCGACAGGCAAAGTCTTAAACAGTTGCACGATAAGTATTGGCGATTCAGTAATTCTTCAAGAAAAACCACATAAGTAACCATTGAGGTTGTTAGGTATACTTTATATAGTTAGGTAAGCTTCCTAAATTAGGAACTTAGTCGTACATACCTACTGGAACCTTTCATGAGATCCACAAAGCAAAAAATTGTAATTGTCATAGCGTTAAGTTTTGGACTTATACCACTTACTGCTTGCTCATCATCCCAAATAAATGAATCTCAAAGTTCATCAATAAATGTAGCCTCTCAAGCAACGGAATCTGATAGCTCGTCAATAGCAGATACGACCCCACAAGCAGATAACGTTATTATTCCTGAATTAGAGCCAGTGCTTCCGGTAACAGTCACCGATGCTCTCGGGAATACTGTCACAATTAATTCAGTTGAACGCATAATTCCTCTTGATGGCTCAGTCGCAGAAGTTATTTTTGCTCTCAATTTAGGGGCAAATGTTGTTGCAACTGATCGCTCCGCAACTTGGCCACCCGAAGCAGCAGAACTTCCACAAATTGGTTATCAACGATCGCTTCTAGCAGAACCGATTGCTGGATTCACACCAACTGTTCTTATCGGAACAGAAATTGCTGGCCCTGAAAAAACACTTGATGATCTCCGACGACTCGGATATCCAGTTGTTATTGTTCCAAATCCAGCAACCATGCAAGGACCAGCTGAAAAAATACGAGCAGTAGCTGAAGCACTAGGGGTTCCAAACAGAGGAGAAGAATTAGCTACCCAATTAGAAGACACTATGGTTTCAAACACGCAAGTCTTTGAAGAAGAGAAAAGACCAGTCGTTGCCGCCCTCTATATACGCGGAACAGGAACTCAACTTGTCTTAGGAAGAAACTCAGCTACGCACTGGCTTATTAACGCTGCAGGTGGAAAAAATGTCGCAGATATTCTTGATATTGACCAATACAAAACTATTACTGCCGAATCTTTACTACTCGCAGAACCAGACATTTTGCTTGTTCCATCTGCAGGACTGGATTCAGTAGGTGGAATTGACGGGCTGGTAGAAGTCGGCGGAATATCTCAACCCCCAGCAGGAATCAATCGAGCCGTACTGGCCTACGATGACCAGCTTCTCTTAGGGAATGGTCCGCGAACAGGTGATTTACTCAAACAGTTATCTACAGATTTCAAAATTATTGTTACACAAACGACTAATAAGTAAGGAGAAAATATGAGCATTGTAAGAATCAACGCAATCACAGTTCCAGACGAGACAGGCCCCGAACTATTATCACGATTCCAAAATCGAATAGGTGAAGTTGAAAACATGGAAGGATTCGAAAATTTCGAATTACTAAGACCAAGTTCTGATAGTAACACCTGGTATGTGTACACCCGTTGGGAATCAGAAGAAGCATTCATGGCATGGGTTCATTCACCTGAATTCGCGAGAGGTCATGCAGAAGCAAATGCTCAACCAGTGGCACACGGATCTGAACTCCTTGAGTTCGATGTCGTACTACAAGCTGAAAAAAATCATTCCTACGAGCAATGAAACAAAAAAGTGGTCAATCCTAATTTTGCACTCGAACACGTTGGGATTAACTAATGATTACCATTGCTCTGATTTTCAGTGCAATAACTATCACTCCAATCTTGGCAGGTCTCTTATCAAACCGTCGTGAGAAAGACGCAGGCCCCTTTATAAGTAACCACGTACTTGGACTTACGCTCTCACTCATACTCGTCGTTGTAATTATCTTGATTAGTCTTCGTTTCGGATCTCTGCAGATTACATGGGAGGCAGCATGGAATGCCATTTTTGATTATGACCCAACAAATCAAAGCCAAATAGTTGTCAGAGAACTTCGCTTACCACGAACAATACTGGGATTAGCAGCTGGTTCTTGCCTTGCCGTAGCTGGAGCGCTTACACAAGGCATCACCCGTAATCCACTGGGCGCCCCTGGAATATTAGGCGTGAATGCAGGAGCAGCTTTTGCAATTGTGACCGCTATATACGCCGCAGACATTGTCACCCCTGAAGGATACGTGTGGTTCGCATTCTTTGGAGCAGCTGGTGCAAGCATCCTCGTTTATTTCATAGCTCAATTCGGTAATGGAGGAGCTACACCAGTGAAACTTGTTTTAGCCGGAGTAGTCGTTACCGCTCTTCTCGGTGGATGGACAACATCGCTTCTTATCCTTGATTTGGAAACACTTGATGAAGCCCGATTCTGGCTAGCTGGTTCAATTGCTAGCAGAGGGACTGATGAAATCGCTGTACTATTTCCAATAATTATCATTGGATTACTGCTTGGCGTTGCTTTAGGTAAACAAATAAATATTCTGAGTCTTGGAGAAGATATCGCAATGGCTTTAGGCCAACGCATTTCCCTTATCCGAGTAGTGGCAGGCATAGTCATAATTCTTCTATGCGGTTCCGCAGTAGCAATTGCAGGACCAGTAGCCTTCGTGGGCTTAGCTATCCCACACATGGTCCGTTCATTAGTCGGACCGGACTATCGATGGATTCTCATATACAGTCTTTTCTTAGGCCCATGTCTTCTCCTAGGAGCAGATGTAATAGGGAGACTCGTAGTCCGACCTACAGAACTTCAAGTTGGTATCGTAACCGCAGCAGCTGGTGCTCCGTTTCTTATCTACCTTGTCCGCTTCACCAAACTTTCAGACGTTTAGACATGCACTACCTAGCCATTACAACGCCCACATTACAACGCTCGCTCACGGTTCTTGCAGGAATAGCTTTAACCATATTCCTCATCCGATTAGCAGACCACATTCAACCTCGCCACCATACCTTCCGATGGCAGAACATCTCTAGTCGCATCCAGTTACGAGTCGTATGGCTGTCATTGGGGGCAACTATTGCCATAATTGTTCTTTCCGGTATTGGATTAATTGTTGGCGATTACCCAATTCCAGCAACTAAAGCAATCGCAACAGCACTTTGGGAAAGGAACGGAGAATATGACTTCATTATAAACTCTCTCCGTTTCCCAAGAATCGTTGTCGCCATTCTCGCAGGAATGTGCTTCGCGTCTTCAGGCCTAATCTTCCAATCTCTAATAAATAATCCACTTGTATCACCCGACATCATTGGCATTAATAGCGGAGCAGCAGTTCTCGCAGTAGCAATCCTTGCCATAGGGGGTAACACAGAACATCTGCCCTGGGCAGCATTTCTTGGAGCTCTGTTAACAGCAGGGCTAATCTATTTGCTCTCATGGAGAAAAGGCATATCGCCAACACGACTTGTGCTTGTCGGAATAGGAATTAATTCTGTACTCGGAGCAATCATCACGTACATCACAATTAAATACCCAATCGAAAGAGTTGTTGCAGCAGCTCGTTGGCAAGCTGGAACACTCTTTGGAGCGAGATGGGATGATGCCAGAACACTCGCGATAGGTTTACTAATTCTTCTTCCTGCAGCATTTTTCCTCACAAATCGACTAAAAATTCTCCAACTTGGAGACGAAACAGCAATCACGGTCGGTTCAAAAATTGAACGAGATCGCCTAGCTCTTCTTTCCGTAGCTTCTCTGCTGGCTGCCTTAGCTGTTTCAGTTGTAGGGCCTCTTGGATTTGTTGCTTTGATAGTTCCTCAAGCCGCCAGACTCCTCGTCGGTTCCATTACAGGTGGAGTACTAATTTTCACAGCACTGCTTGGAGGGTTCTTCTTATTAGGAGCTGACTTGATAGCACAACGTCTCTTTGCTCCTGTCATGCTTCCAGCTGGTGTAATCACCGCAACATTTGGAGGCCCTTATTTTCTTTATTTATTAGCGAGGTATAACCGTGCAAACTAACCCAAACAACACAACAACTTTTTCCGGACAGGATCTTCATTTATCATACGGCGGTCCAATGATCGTTGAGGGATTAACAGTAACGATCCCAACACAAGAAATAACTGCCATTATCGGACCAAACGGCTGTGGAAAATCCACGCTACTCAAAGCACTCGCAAGAATACTCATTCCCGCACAAGGAAAGGTTGAGGTGAATGACATCAATATTCATTCACAACCAACAAAAGAAATTGCTCGACAATTAGGTCTTTTGCCTCAAAACCCTCGTTCGCCCGATGCGATTACTGTTTCAGACCTTATACGAAGGGGGCGCTACCCACACCAAAGTATTTTTCGTCAGTGGTCGAGCGATGATGAAACATCGGTCGACATGGCACTATCGTTAACCGGATTAACTAACTTTTCTGAAAGACCAATAGATGAACTATCAGGAGGCCAACGACAGCGAGTTTGGATAGCGATGCTCCTCGCACAGGAAACCCCAATTATGCTTCTTGATGAACCGACGACTCATTTAGATATTGCTCACCAAATAGAAGTACTTGATCTCTTGAAAGAATTAGCCAAAAGAAATAATAGGACTATTGTCATGGTTCTTCACGACCTGAACCTTGCAGTTCGATATGCAGACAATTTAGTAGCTATGCGAGACGGCAAAATAAAAACAGCTGGAAAGCCAAACAATGTTGTGACAGCGCAAATGATTCATGAAGTTTTCTCTATTGAAGCTCAAATACTACAAGACCCTGTAACAGGGTCTCCATTGTGTATCCCAATGATGAAAAGCACATAACAGTTTTCCTCACAATGGAACTTTTTGTCTTACTCATATAATCTCGTTTCTCTAACGAGAGAATCGGTATGTAGGAAAACATGAAATTACGAGAAATAAAAAAACTCATTACGTTGCGAAATAGAACAAAAAAAGCAATTCAAACAGTTGATGATTCACGGGCAAAAGCGAAGAGAAAAATACCCCGTGCCGTGTGGGATTTTATAGATGGAGGCGCCGGTGAGGAACATGCGATTACCGCCAATAGAGATTCACTTAACAAGGTAGTGTTCCAACCAAAATATTTAGTTGACGTTTCTAAACCAGATACCTCACTCACGATTTTTGGCAAACCTGTCTCTAACCCACTTATTCTTTCCCCTTCCGGTCTCGCCACATTGGCTCACCCCACAGGAGAAGTTGCGACTGCTCGGGCAGCACACGAGTTAGGAGCAGTATTTTGTTTAAGTACTGGCTCTGGAAACTCAATTGAAGAAGTGGGCGAGCAGTCCCAAGGCCGACTCTGGTTTCAGTTATATCTTTGGAAAAGCCAGGAAGTTATTGATTCTCTAATACAACGAGCTAAAAATTCAGGGTACGAAGCACTGATAGTCACTGTCGACGTTCCTGTCGTTGGGAAACGAGAACGAGATTTACGGAATGGAATGTCACTACCTGTAACAATTAGGCCTGGTCAATACCTGCACTATCTTTCTAGACCCAAATGGTTATCAGGAATAGTTAAAAATCCGGCAATAACGTTCGGGAATTTAACAACTGTTACATCTGGAGGTGATGCAAGTTCAATAGGGCAGTACGTTAATAATGAATTAAACGACCCTTCAAAAACATGGGATGATTTGAAAAGAATACGACGTAATTGGGACGGACCACTTCTGGTCAAGGGAATCATGCACCCTGAAGACGCAAAAACAGCAGAAAGCATAGGTGTGGACGGAATCATTGTCTCGAATCATGGAGGACGACAATTTAGTAGCGTCCCAGGGATAGCAACGGTGTTCCCTCAGATCAGAGACGCAGTTTCAGATACGGTAGAGGTTTTCTTTGATGGAGGTATCCGACGTGGTGAGGACATTGTAAAAGCGCACGCATTAGGTGCATCCGCAGCGTGTTCCGGACGATGTTGGTATTGGGGATTAGCTGCTGATGGAGAACAGGGAGTCAAAGACGTGTTAGAAATCCTTAATCAGGAAACCAAAGACACATTATCGCTCATTGGACAACGAAAACTCAGCGACGTTGGAGCACACAACCTATACCTACCCTGATAGCCATATCAATGAGATATCCTCAGCTCTGTCACACCGCAGATCTACCATGAAAGTATGTTGAACCCCGGAATTGATGAACTATTCCAAAGGCTGTTGAAATCGAATCAGAAACGCTACGCGTTCGAAGATCTCCAAGCAGAAATGCTCAAAAGAGAAGAAGAACAAAACCAACGACTCCGCACCGGTATTGGTAATATCCCAGGGTTACCTTGGTATAAAGTGCCTGAATAGGCGGTTTTTTTCTCAACATATAAATGTAAGTTACAATACAACCGTGGGGAAACTGCACGATAAAAAGCGAAGAAGAACTCAAAGAATGGTACGAACACTCTGATCTATGGTTTCATAAAAAAGCTGCATTCGGACCAAATTTAGGTGGAGGAATTTCTCTAATCCTACTTTTTGCTCTTACATCAATTATCGGATTCATCTCAACGCTCATTGGCCTATTATTATGTGTCATTTATGGAGCGTTCATTGCATATGTCTATAGAGGTTGGGAACTCGCTGTCCGTTCTCCCAAGGGATCAGGGTTATGGATTCAAACTCAAGGATTCAAGAAATTTATGAAAACATCTGAAGCAAAACACGTTGAACAAGCAGCACAAGATGGAACGCTCAGACTATACACCGCATGGGCAGTCGCCCTAGGGGAAATTAAACATTGGAATAAAAGTTTAAACAGTTACAAGCAAAACTCAGCAAGTCTTGATGATGGTTACGACGACGTGTTTTTCTTTGTCGCAGCAGCGCATGCTTTCGATTCACACGTTCCTGTTGATTTTGGAGGAGATGTAGGATTTATCGCCGATTTTGGTGGCGGCTTTGGTGGCGATGACGGCGGTGGCGGAGGCGGAGGCGGTGGCGGTGGCTGGTAATCAAAAATTTCCAGTTTCTTCATAAACCACTACAGTACAAATAAGAAACTATGAGTATCACTGAAAACAATTTCTCTGCCGAAGAGCTACGCGAACGCTACAAGATTGAGCGAGATAAACGCGTACGGAATGACGGCCCAGACCAATATCAAGAACCAACTGGCCGTTTCGCCCATCTCCTTGAAGACCCCTATACAACTATTGAGGAAAGAGCACCCCGAACTGATGAAACAACCGTTGCGATAATTGGCGGTGGGTTCGCAGGGCTATGTACAGGAGCACGACTTAAAGCTGCAGGCATTCACGACATCACCATAATCGAGAGTGGTGGGGATTTCGGCGGAGTTTGGTACTGGAACCGTTACCCCGGAGCAATGTGCGACACCGCAGCAATGGTGTACCTCCCACTCCTTGAAGAAACAAATTACTTTCCATCAGAGAAATATGTACAAGGATATGAAATACACGAGCATACCAAACGCATAGCCTCAACTTTTGATCTCTACGAAGGGGCACTCTTCTCTACCAGCGTCACGGAAGCACGATGGGATGAAAACAGCAAAAGATGGATAATCAAAACTGATCGAGGCGATGAACTCAAAGCGCAGTTCCTTGCCATGGGAACAGGCCCGATCTCAAAACCAAAACTTCCAGGAATTACTGGTATAGAAGACTTCAAAGGACACATGTTCCACACTGCCCGATGGGACTATGACTACACCGGAGGAGACCGAACCGGTCAACTCATGGAAGGCCTATCAGACAAAAGAGTAGGGATCATTGGAACAGGAGCAACTGCCGTTCAATGCATCCCTCATCTCTCGGCAGCAGCAGGAGATCTCTATGTGTTTCAACGAACACCCTCATCAATAGATGAACGAAACAACCGCCCTCTCACAGATGACGACTTGAACGACCTTCGACCCGGATGGCAACGAGAATGGCTGATGAATTTCGCAACGCTCCAATCAGGAGGAATTGCTGACAAAGACCTCGTCAAAGACGGATGGACAGACATCGCCATACGCATCCGAGACCGCATCATTAACAAAATCCTAGACACCCCAGGAGCAAGCCTTGACGATGTCTGGATCGAAGCATTCAGCGAATCAGATGATGAAAAGATGAACGAAATACGGGCCAGAGTAAACACCATCGTCACCGACGACGAAGCAGCTGAAGCGCTCAAACCCTGGTACCGACAACTATGCAAACGGCCATGCTTCCATGATGAATACCTCCAATCATTTAACAACCCTTCAACACATCTCATTGACACAGACGGGAAAGGAGTTGAGCGCATAGATGAAAACGGCATATGGGCAAACGGCAAACACTACGATCTCGATTGCATTGTTCTCGCATCTGGATTCGAAGTACATATTGTCCACACCGCACACTACGAAACATACGGTAAATCCGGTGAAAGCCTCAGTGAACACTGGAGTCAAGGTATGAAAAGCCTTCACGGCATCAACATTCACGGGTTCCCTAATCTGTTCATACTTGGGTTAGCCCAAGGAGGAAACCTTGTGGCCAACGTAACCCATAACTTCAGCGAATCCTCAACTGCGATAGCAGCGATGGTTCAAGAATGTGTAGAAAAGGGCCACGAAACTCTTGAACCCACTCTCGAAGCTGAAACACAATGGGTAAATAGTTTGGAAGTCCAAGACCGTGGTTTCCTAGCGAACTGCACACCTGGCTACTACAACAACGAAGGACACACGACAACCGGTCAGGACCTTTTCAGCTCAGCACGCTACCCAGAAGGATCTGTAGCATTTTTTAACTACTTAAAGGAATGGGTTGAAAATGAAAAATTCGACGGCCTTACATTCACTTAAATGCTGAGTTACGCTGATCCACCTCTCATTCTGCGTGACGTTTTCCCAAATATTCAACAGGTACAAGATCTACTATCAACCTATGCCCCATACACACCACTTGGTGGCTGGTATAACCCCGGGGCTAATCCTCACGCGAAAACGCGTCCCATGTGGTTCCAAAATGATTGGGTTCACGACACATATATCGCAGAAGGATCAGAAATATTTCTCTACAACGACACATACATTGATCAGTCAAAAGCGTTCTACAACGCTGACGTCATAGAACCACACAGCGTATACGTGAATATCATGGCGGCAATAAACGATGGTGGTCCCGCACATACAGATAATTCACGATTCCACGGACGCGAACGAGCAAACACCCCCATGTGGCTATTAAGAGCAATGACATGGTCTCACCTTTTCAATGAGTATGAAATCGTCCAATCCACAGCGATTTGGTGGCTTGATGATGTTGAAGGTGGAGGGCTCTCGTACTGGCCTGACGGGCCAAACATGCCACCAACGGAACACGTCGGAGATATGAAAAACACTGCGCTCCTTGGAGATAACCATGGAATGTTCCACCAAGTAGGACCAGTCGGTCCCTTTGACAACGGCACACTTCTCGTAACTCCCTCAGCGCAACTCCACCCGACACAAGATGAAACCTGGGTTGTAACTGATCATGATGAGATAATTTATGCGGCGCCACTTAATGAGTACCGAGTATCAGTTTTATGGAAAGCAAATGTGTACTCAAACATTGAAGAGCAGCAACACAAACAATCAAACCCGTTATCAATAGAAAATGTCATAATGATCTTCAATGCTGACTTGGAAGAGCGTAGACATGAACTTCGGCTCTCTAAAGAAAACATTGAAGCAAAGAACATTATTTCAGAGATGTCAAAAATCTATCCTGAACCAAAACCAGTAAATGCATTACCATCCGTCTTTGAAACGATTAGACAATAACGGTTTTAGCCCCCTCTTCCAGGTTGTTTAACTGGTGGATCTCCAGGTTCTAAACCTTTGGGGATGTATGGAAGATCTGGGTTTTCAATAAATTCCATTGAACCATAATCAAAAATCCACACATCTAAATATGTTTCAGTATTTGGGAACCATCGCCACCCACACGACTCTGTAAGTGCCTCGCAGCGTGCTCCCACATCTTCAAATTCTTCTTTGAGTAACCAGTACGAACCATCAGCACTTAACTCCCACAAATCAACACTCACATTGTTTTGATAGTCGTATCCGTACCCACATTCTGTACTTAACGCCATACAGCGCGAAGCGGACTCATCAACTTCACCAACGACTATCCGATCATTCTCTTGCGATACATTAGATGAAGAATCTGAGCATCCAATCAACGCAGCAAATATCGTTAACCCTAAGAGGATTAGTCTAAATCTCTTTATATCTCTATTGAACATAGGTGAACTCCTCAAATCTTTTGAAAGCCACTTTTGCTAGGTGGTATGTATGTTTTGACGCCGGCTTGTCCCATTTTGTTCCCGACTATTAATTTATTTTGCGACCAATGATCGTTATCTAGCTTTTGCTCCACCACCGACACGAAGAATTTCACCACTTACCCAACTTGCCGCATCTGAGGCTAAGTACAGGCACGCAGCACCTATATCTTGAGGTGTGCCTAACCGACCCAACGGAATATTCCATTCATCTAATATTTCATCCAACTGGTTTTCATCCTTACCAATGGCTTTCATCATGACTTCAGTCGGAATGGCACCAGGAGCAACAGCGTTGACTCGAATATCGGGAGCTAATTCAGCCGACAAGGTCCAAGTCAGCGAATTCGTACCAGCCTTTGATGCTCCATAATGCCCACTTCCAGGAACAGGACCTGAACCTGCTCCGGATGTGATATTAATAATCGATCCCTTTGTCATGTATCTCGCCGCTGTTACACATCCGATATAGATAGATGTGAGATTCAAGGCAACTGTGCGATCCCATTCCTCACGAGGCAATTCTGACAAAGGCATCCTCATGGAAGACCCACCAGCGTTATTCACCCATGTAGTTAATTTACCATATTCTGCAATCGCTGCTTTCGCGAGATTTTCTACTGCTTCATCATCTGTCACGTCTGTCGTGACCGCTATAGCAGAACCACCAGATTCGTTAATTTCAGTTGCTACCCGATCTATTTCTTCAGTTCTTCGGGCAGCGACAACAACAGATGCACCCGCCTCAGAAAAAGACTTAGCGATTCCTTCACCGATTCCGCGACCAGCACCAGTTACGACTGCCACATGATCTGACATATCAAATAGCTCAGGTGTAGTTATTTGGCTCATGATTCTCTCCCTTACATTGACTCAAAGGAGTCTGTTTCAAATTTCTTGATTTCTCGCTCTGAAGTATCCCAACTACCCATTGATTCCCGAAATGCATTAACGTGAGCAGTCCCAAAATGGTTTGTTAACGCTTGTTCATTCTCCCACATTTCAAATACACGCAAGACATTGCTATCGAGTGGATCAGGGTAGAAAATGTATTCATGGCATCCTTCTTCCTGATGTGTAGCTTGCATAACTTCCTTGCATACCACCATCACCTCATCAGTTACTCCGTCATCAAGCCTGAACGAACCTGCAATAACTATCATTTCTCTACCTCTGTATCATTTTCTCTATTTATGTATTAGTTGTATCTTCAATCGTATTTTCTGGAGACACGTACGGGTTACTTTGCATCAATCCGCAATGCATCATTCCTGCTTTCATGACACCAACAATTCGGTCATGGTCCTGCAAGACACGAACATCAACAGATGGGTCACCATCGACAATAATAAGGTCAGCGTATTTTCCGTCCTCAAGTGTTCCAACCATTCCCTCAGTATTGGCGGCGGCTCCGCCATCCCGAGTCGCACATAACAAAGCTTCCACATCGGACATTCCAAACAAGTCAACGAAATACTCTAAGTCTTTAGCATTCGTCCCATGAGGCGTAATATTAAGTCCGTAATCTCCTCCGACTAACACACGGACGTTACTTTCGCGAAGTCTTTTGACAGAAGTAATCGTTTCATCAACTTCGCGTTGATAACCCCGTTGTTCCATAGCATCACGAGGAAGCCCTAATTGAGCGCCTTTATCTAGCAGAGAAACTTCCCATGCTATTCCAGGCCCAACAAATATTCTGTGGCGTTCAGCTTCTAGCATCGCAACGGCCTCTTCATCAAGGTAATTCGCGTGGCCGATAATATCGACTCCGAAACGCACAGCCTGCTTGACCGCAGCAGCTGAACGCGAATGGCATACAACCCGCATGCCCCGAATGTGAGCTTCGCTTACAGCAGCATCAACTTCCTCATCGCTGTACGTCAAAACACCCGGGGGAGCATATTCACTGAGAGCTTCTCCATCTAAAAAAATTTTTACAATATCGCAACGCTTTTTGGCTAAGGACCGAACCGCTTTCCGAATCGCCCAAGGACCATCAGCAATAATCTTCTTCGTATCATCACCGCCAAAAGTCCCATCAGCGTTACTACCAGTCGACCCAAGGTCGCGATCAGATGCTGCAAGTCGAGGGCCACAAACCCTTCCATCATTAATTGCGTCACGCAGAGGAATGTCTAATCCTTGAGCTGATCCAAAACTTATCGCCGAAGTAAAACCAGACCCAAGTAGCACACGGGCATTATCAACAGCATCCAACATAGCAAGAGGCAAAGGCTGGTCATTTAACTGCTTCGGATGCGCATTGTTATAAGAAAGATGCACATGCGATTCCGTCATCCCAGGCATCACAAACTTTCCGCCGGCATCGTAATGCTCAGTATCGGCAACATCAGCTTGAAAATCAACTGACGGTCCAGCGTACCTAATCAAACCATTACTAACCCATACTGCTCCATCATCAATAACTTCTCCGTCAACACCGCAAAACAAACGAGCATTATGAATCAACATAGATTTCACTGTTCCCCCCCACTTTCTTCCTCCCATGGTAGACGCAATAATTGAATTGCGTTCGGCGCGAGGTTACGGTCAAAATCCGTGATCGCAGTAGGAGTGTCCCAACCACCAAAATTTGTGCCAAATACCATTCGGTCAGAGCCAACAGTAGACACCACAAGATCATGCGCAGGGCCTTCCTCAAGGTGCGAATCAAACCACAACAACTTTACATCCTCAGCGAAATTTGATTCCGTACCCATAAAATAAGCCATAGATTCAAAACGTTGCTTAAGAAATGTAATAGCGCCCCCACCATGCGATACGCAGACATCAAGTGAAGGATGGCGTTGCATCACGCCTCCGAGAACCAGAGAAGCGACCGCTATTGTCTCCTCGTATGCGTATCCAAGAATAAGATCAAGCCCAAACCGTGAAAGTCGTTCATCGACTGATCCACGAATCCCATTATTCGTCGCTGGATGAATGAACAAAGGAATATCAAGCGCCACCACAGTCTCATAAAACACATCTAGTTTTGGGTCATCTAACGAAAACCCGTAGTCAGTTCCTATATAGGCTGCTATTAAACCCAAATCATTTACCGCTCTCTGAAGCTCCTCACATGCAATTTCAGGATCCTGTAACGGTATTGCAGCAGCACCAAACAATCGATTCTTATAGGGTTCAATGTGGCCAACCATTGCGTCATTAGTTGCTTTTGCGAAGCGCAAAGCATCCGCAGTATTAATATGCCCAAAGAACGAAAGAGGGTTTGGTGAAAGTAATTGCACATCTACACCCAAAGCATTCATAGCATCGACACGCCTATGCGCGTCCATAAAGACACTTCCACGATAGGGAACACGCATCTCATAACCACCAACTCGAAATACTTGAAGATTCTCACCTGAACTCAACTCAGGGCCATACCTACCTGCAGTCCCAAAGCTATCTTCAAGCACCACATGCGCATGAAGGTCTATAACTATCGACATCTTTTATGTTGCTGTTCCGTACGCACTCGATACTGCATCAAACCGAAATTTCTTGTCACTGCCATAAACAGGTCCTCTATCTTCTGAGACGTACAACCTGTTCTCTGATGCAAGAAAACCATCGCACCCATGTAAAACCTCAACCATTGCTGCATAGTTTGGGTGATCAAAATGAGCAGCAAGATTTTCAGAATCTGTCCATAATTCAAACACCTGAATATGCGTTGGTTCTGCTGGGTCAGGGGCAAAGCAATACGCCAAACAACCAGGTTCATCATTTCGAGTAGCTGCTTGCACAGCCGCTGTCTTTGCCACTGTTACGTCACGGTCCTCTTGAGTCTCAAATGAAAGCGTCGCAGTGATAATTATCATATTCCCTCCAAAGCGTTACTAGGACCGTAGCGCGTTTATGAAGATGACGGTAGTTAACTAGCTAAAGGCCTACCGAACAATTTCGTATCATGCCAGCTGGAAAGGAATGACTCAGCCCGATAACACGCACCCAGAAATAAGCCGTCTTCATGGTTAGAAGACTCTACTAAAGCACTACTAATTGAAGATGTAGCAGTAGCAATAATGTCAGAAACAGATTCACCTTCATTTGGCCAAGAAGCAAAGATCGGGCCTGCGACAGCGAGAAAATCAGGAGCAACAGTTGCTCCTTTTCGCTGAAGCATTGCAAGAGCCCTAGCCGTGAACGGTATTGGTTGATGAGGGATAAGAGCATCTACTTGTAATTTCTCTGCGGTGACGTGGCTTACTGCTCCCATTTTTGAACCAGCAAAGAGAACATCAGCACCCGATTGAAATACCTTCCATGCAGGCTCGGCTTCTCCATCAACAGATTTCACAAAATCAATACCCCGTTCCTCCCATTGACTTCGAATTTCAGAAGCATCTAAACCGGCAGCATCGCTGACCGAACCAGACAAAGTCGAGATAGCAACGACCGTACCGCCACGCTCAGCAATCAGATCCATCATTGCAGGGCTATGACCACCAAAACCTTCAATCGATACTGTTTTTCCATCAAGCCCATCAAGTTGTTCCGCAACGACAATGGGTCCTAAAGCAGTTAAAAACGTTCCCAAATCGTCTGAACCATGTTGAGAGAACCGAATATCAGACCTGGAATCAACTGCAGTTAGTTTCTCAAAAGATGAAGGGGTAATACCTTTCCCCGCATCTAAACCAAGGTTGCCAGAAGAAACATCATCAGTAAGTTCAGAAACGAAGCTTCCGATTGCTTCCTCTTTTTCGTCAGGAGTAGCGTTAATGCCACCAGACGCACCGCCTTTTTCCATCTCAAATGAAGCAAAAGTGTACGTCATCGAGCGTGCAAGATCCTTTGCCCCTCCTTGAAGAATTTTTTTTGCACTACGAACAATCCCGAATGATGGAACATCAACCAGATCAGTTACAACAAAAGCATTCGCAGAAGATAATTTTCTTAACCCCACTATCCCATTGTGGCATGACAATACCGCGAAGTGACTAACTTTAGGAATCTAATTAATAACTTCGGTAAGCAACAAACAGCGCTAACTCACGTAACGCACCTAAAGCTTTGGTTTCCAGCGATGACGAGTCAAGTTCCGTTAACGCCCTATCCGTAAGTTCACGAATTTCTGCTTCAATTATTTGCTCAGCTCCAGTTTTAATAATCACGTCCTGAATATTAGCAACATCACCATCGGTCAAATTACTGGAACCAATCAAGCTAAGGACTTTCAGCTGCTCTGCATTAGCTTTTTCGTAAGCAGCAGCGACAAGCGACGTTGGCTTTCCTTCCCTCAAGTCATCACCAACAGGTTTTCCCGTTTCTGCTTCATTTCCAAAGACGCCCAAAAGGTCGTCTCGTAATTGAAAAGCAACTCCTACTGGTTGACCAAATGCAGTAAATGATTCAACAAATTCGTTGTAACGACCAGCTATCGCAGCTCCCAAATGCAAAGGCCTCTGGACAGAATAACGACCCGTCTTATACTCAAGTATTGTCCGGGCTCCTTCTTGGTTAAAATTTCGCGTTACGCCGGAAAGAACATCAAGGTATTGCCCAACGTTTACCTCTAACCGCAACTCATTCCAAATATCAGACACGTCTGGAGACAAATCTCGTATTAAACTATCAGCAATAACGTGGGCAAGATCCCCGACAAGTATCGCGACTGCTTCACCGAAATCTCTTGCGTTGCCCTCCCAACCATTATCAACATGCAAAGTAGAGAATCGTTGCCATATAGATGGTTCACCCCGTCGAGAAGATGAATGGTCCATAACATCATCATGGGCAAGAGCGAATGCATGCAACATTTCAATAGCAGCTGCAGCATCAATAGCAATTGCAGAATCAGAGTCACCACCAGCACCTACATGGGCCCAATGAAAAAAGGCTGGGCGGATTCTTTTCCCACCACTAAAAATTAACGCTTCAAGAGAATCAAAAGGATCTGTTAACGATGCATCAACTGATACCCATCGAGCACGTTCAGCATTCAAAACCTCAATCAGACGCTTATCTATTGGGGCAACGATATCTACGATTGCAGGAGGATTGCGCAAAGGATCAAATGACATATTCTGCTTTTTAGTCATATTTACTCCGTGTAAAGCGCATGATGCGAGACTACCTTCAGAAAACCCATTACCTGCCATTTAGATGACAGAACGAACAAAATTCGGTTACGGTATAAACACAACGAAATGGGGTGATGGCCGTGACAGATGTAAAAGCCAACGAAAGTGAAGACGGAAAGAACACGACCGACAATGAATTCACTTGGCCAGACCAACCAGAGGTAATCGATTTTGAAGCAGAGCGTCTTCATAGAAAACAACGCTTAGCAGCCGGATTACGGGTTTTAGGAAGACTCCGACTTGCTGAAGGTGTCGCAGGCCATATCACAGTGAGAGATCCTGAATTCTCCGACCGCTTCTGGGTTAACCCTTTTGGGAAAAACTTCAAATTAATGAAAGTATCCGACCTTATTTGTGTTGACCATACTGGAGAGGTCGTTCATGGCGATCAACCAGTCAACGCAGCTGCTTTTGCCATCCACTCACAACTCCATGCAGCGAGACCTGATGTGATAGCAGCAGCGCATTGTCATTCAATGTATGGAAGAACCTTCTCATCTTTAGGGCAGCCTCTAAAAATGCTTACCCAAGACGACACTATGTTTTTTAATGACGTGGCGTTATGCTCCGTTGGAAGCGGCGCAGTCGTATTAGACACAGCCGTTGGGAAAGCAATGGCCGAATCACTCGGCGACAACAAAGCTCTCATCCATCAAAATCATGGAATTATCACAGCAGGAGAAAGTGTCGATTCAGCAGTATGGTGGTTCGTTGCATTAGAACGAAGTTGCCAAAGCCAAATTCTTGCCTTATCTGCCGGAACTCCAATTGAAATTCCTGACGAACTAGCACAATCTGGCTATGACCAACAAGGACATGAGCTCGCAGGATGGTTCCAATTCCAAACATGGTGGGAAGAACTTATACAAGACGAACCAGAATTCCTAGAATAACTTATTCTTGGTGTTTAGAAATCGGTGTGATGGGCAATGCCCCAAAATGCTCTTCAAGTTTTGAATTTGCTGCAGAGCCAAACAAAATATCAGCAACTTCCTGCAACCCTTTAGAAGACCGGATATCTTCATCTCGAGTAATCAAAGAAATCTTGCTGCGGCGACGAAGAAAGTCATCTAACTTCACAACCATCTCCGTGCTTGCCGTATTGTGAAGCTCAACTCGAAGATAATCAGAAGAATCCAAAACATCTTCTGCCATAGACGGATCTTCACGAATGTCGTCAAGCATATCAAATGCTCTGCGACCGTACCTTCGCCATAAACGTTCAGATAACGGCTCAGAACCTACCCGATCATTAAGCTCATCCATCCGCATACCCCGAGTTTGCCTGAAAAAAGCGCGCCTAGATTCACCCCCTGGCTCTCCATACCATCTTCTTTGATCGGGCAATAAATGGATACCCAACATTTGGACAGCTGAAGCTACTTCCTCTCCCACATTTAAACAATCCGTAAGCTTGCCCCCGAAGATAGAAACAACTTGCTTTGCATGATCAACTTCAATCTCATGTTTTCTAGATAACGCAGTCCAGTCAACATCTTTTACACTTCGTGATTGCCTTCGAACAACAAGCGGCCTGACACCTGAACGTTCCGCAATAACATCTTCATTTGATAATGGGGTCATTAAATCCAGGCGGTCATTAATTTGTCCTAAAAGAAAATCACGATCCTCATCAGTAACTGACGTATGGGGGTCCTCAACACGTGTGTCAGTTGTTCCAATTACTGATCTATTACCCATAGGAATCACATAGAAAAGGCGTTGACTATCATCCCAAAAAGCAAGGACTCTTTCGTTCGGTGTTAACTGATCAACAACTAAATGAACCCCTTTTGAGTACACAATCTGATGCCGTGTTCTAAGACTCCAAGAATCATTCAATCCATCCAAGAAAGGTCCTGCAGCATTTACAATGACTTTGGCGTGCAATGAGATCTCAGCCCCTGATTCAACATCGCGAAGATTCGCCCGCCATTTCCCATGAATCCTTTCGGCTGAGGTTAATTCAACATAATTTGCCGCTATTGCCCCAACATCCATCGCTGAACGAATAAATCCAAATACGAACCGTGCATCATTATCTTTTAGATATGCGTCTGCGTATTCAATTCCACCTTTTGTTCCAACAGTATTAACCACAGGCTCTATTTGCTCTACCGTCTCTGGGCTCATAGGGCGAGGAGCATTCGTTTTGAAATTACCTATACCCCAGTATGCAAATGCTCCGACTCCAACAAGCCATGGAGGAAAGGGGGAAGTTTCACCCATAACTCCTAGAAATCCGATTTCTTTGACATTGGCAGGGTATGAGCGCATCAAACGATTCCGACTCATACACAATTTTCGAACAAGAGGAATTTCATAATTCTCTAAATACTTGATTCCACCCCACACTAGATTAGATGATTGCTGACTCGTAAAACCTGCAAAATCACCGCGATCAATTAATGCTACTGATACCCCTCTAGCAGATAATGCAGCGGCAGAAACAGCACCATTGATTCCACCCCCCACAATAAGGACGTCAAAATCACCTTTATCTAATTTGTCAAGATTTGTATCTCGTAAGCTCACAATTTGACATTATCGCTAATAGCGGAATCTACAACATGAAGACCAAAACTAGATAGTGAAGCGAAGATTATGAGCGGCTCGTTCGCCCCAAGAAGCATCACCTGACCAACTAATGCGACCCGCATCAATTTCTTGCTGAGGGTCGATTCTTCCACATGCAAGCATCATGAAGGTCCCCATCTCCGCTGAAATCGTGACGGTCGGGTCCTCAACGCCGTCAACGACTTTTGCTTTCCCATCAACCTCAGCAAAAAGATCTCTTTGCATAGCGCCAGAAAGACGAAACGCGATACTCATCCCATCTTCCAATCCAATTTTTTTTCCAGTGATATAACCCAATGAACCATGAACCTCATCTAAAGCAATTTCCGCATGAATTCCACCATCGTCAGTATCAATGCCAAGCGGTATTGTGATATCACGTTGATGCACCCAGAAATCAAAAATACGAACATTCATAAACCTGCCATATGTCGCAGGACCAATAGGGGTCATGCATTCTGCATTCCAAGCATCATCATCAAGGGAAGCTAACTCTTGCCTTCGTGACTCAAGAATCCGCAGTGTCATAGCCAATAATTCATCAGAACTTAAATTAGCTGTATCAGCTTCAAATTCGGCCATCTTGTGAAAAGGGGGCCATTCATCCGCACTTTTTGGGGTCCAACCCGATAACAGATTCTCAATACCAGCAAGATGCGTCACAACACCTCGAATATCCCAATCGGGACATAGCGACTGGATTCCCCAATCGTCCTCTCCGAAACCATTGATCACATTCCTGAAATCAGTAAAACAGTTATCTAATGCCGTTAAAGAACGTTCCTTACTCATAAATTTGACCTAGCCGATCTGTGAATTGCTACACATATGAAAATAGATCAAATTGTTCAAAATAAGAAATTTCTTAATATTCGTATCCCTTCACATAGTGAATCAGGTCAAGAAAGACATAAGGTGAATATATAAATTCGTAACGGAGGAATATCATGGCCGGCTTAGAAACCACACCAGAAATGTTTGATCTCAGAATGTCAGAACAGGCACGCCCACTCTTTGACGCAGTAACAAAATTTATTACTGAAGAAGTAAACCCCCATACTCAAGAGTTTTTCAGACTAGGAGAAGGACGAGAAGACCGCTGGGGCTACGGTGAAGGGCAACTTGAACTCCTTGACTCGATTAAAGCAAAAGCGAAAGAACAAGGACTTTGGAACTTCTTCCTCCCTGATGCAGAAACAGGAGAAGGACTCAAAAACCTTGACTACGCATATATTGCAACAGAATTAGGAAAGAACCCGATAGCTTCTGAAAGTCTCAACTGTTCTGCACCAGACACTGGAAACATGGAAGTACTTGAGCGAGTCGGAACGCAAGCACAAAAAGATCAATGGCTGACCCCACTACTCAACGGCGAAATCCGATCAGCCTATGCAATGACTGAACCCGATATTCCTTCATCTGATGCAAAGAACATTTCATGTAGCGCAGTTCTTGATGGTGATGAATGGGTCATTACAGGAGAGAAATTCTACATTTCTGGAGCTGGAGACCCAAGATGCAAAATTATGATTTGCATGGTTCAAACAAATCCAGACGGGCCACCGCACAAGAGGCAATCCCAAATACTTGTTCCGATGGATAATCCTGGAGTTGAAATTGTCGGTCCGATGCACGTTTTTGGCAAAGATGATGCTCCTCATGGCCACATGCACCTTCGATTCGATGAATGCCGTGTCCCTAAAGACAACATTTTGCTTGGCGAAGGAAGAGGATTCGAAATTTCACAAGTACGTTTAGGCCCAGGAAGAATTCATCACTGTATGCGCTCTATCGGCGCTGCAGAGAGAGCAATTGAACTCATGGTAAAACGTGGATTGACCCGAGAAGCATTTGGAAAGCCAATCGCAAGCCTTGGGAAAAACATTGAAGTTATTGCCAAGGCGAGGATAGAAATAGAATCTATGCGCCGCATGGTTCTTACTGCCGCAAAAGCTATGGACGAACTCGGCAATGAAGCTGCTCGAGTATGGGTCAGCGCTGTCAAAGCCATGGTACCTATCCGTGTCTGCCACATCATTGATGAAGCTATCCAATTCCACGGAGGAGCTGGAGTATCCCAATGGACACCACTAGCAGACATGTACACATCGCAAAGGACATTACGTCTAGCCGACGGCCCAGATGAAGTCCACTGGTTTGTAGTTGGAAGAGCAGAATTGCGAAGATGGGAAGAAGAAGGCGGAATAAAATATGATCCTAAAGTCGCCTACTACTCAGATGACGATGACTCCGTGTTGACAGCAAGAATCTAACAGTCTCGAATAGTAAATTAGGAGAAACTTGTGGACGATTCTTCAAACGCCCCAAAATTTTACATAGATAGAAGCCAATACGGTGAAGGGTTACTGCAATGGTTTACCGATGCTCACCCAAATCATTCAAACATTTCGGTAACTGATATCGATATCCCTGTAGCAACAGGCTTCTCAAACGAAACCGTTTTCTTCGGAATTTCATCAAATACTGACGATGGACCTCACAATGGGAGATACGTTGCGCGAATAGAACCTGAAGATGGTGGAATGTTTCCTATACAGACATCAGATTGTGAAACATCAGTCGCGTTGCAGCAACGTGTCATGAGTACTGTCAGCAATAACAGTGATGTCCCAATCCCAACCCTTGGAAAACTGATCACAAAGCCATACTTAGGACTTCCATTTTTCGTTATGGCTCATGTTGACGGACGAATACCTTCTGATCGACCTCGATATACCGAAGAGGGTTTCGTTGTCGACGAAGCTACAGACCAACAACGAATACAGATGGTCCAAACAGGGTTAGAAGCAATGGCAGGCATTCACCAAATTGATTGGGAGAAAGCAGATTTGCACTGGTTGAACCCTTGTAATGGTGTCCCAACGCAAGAAAAACAAATAGAAATCTACCGAAACTATGTCAAAAAAGAGTTAGCTGGAAGAGAACATCCAGTCATGGACTACGCGCTTGACTGGCTAGCTGACAACAACCCGAATGATGAACGCATAGGGTTGAGTTGGGGCGATGCCCGATTAGGAAACATCATTTGGGACAACTACACGCCAGCTGCAGTCGTTGATTGGGAAGCATGTTCGCTATGTCCCACAGAAGCGGACTTAGGCTGGTGGCTGATGTTTGACAGAATGTCATTCGACGATGTTGAGGTAGAAAGAATGTCAGGTTATCCAACCCGAGAAGAACAGGCATCATATTACGAACAAGTCTCCGGAAAAGAAGTACGAAACCCGCATTACTGGGAAGTGTTCGCAATCATGCGATTTTGCGCTATCTTTATCCGTCTCGGTGACCGGCTCACGAATTCAGGACTCCTACCTGAAGAAATGAACCCAGCAGTTGGCAATATGGTGACTAGATCTCTTGCTAATATTCTAGAAATAGATAACCCAACACCGAGCCTCATCGGATAATACTAATTATTGCGAGCTCTCATCCCGCCATCAACCGGTATAGCTGTTCCAGTGATATAGGACGCTGACGGTAGAACCAACGAAAGTGTAATGTGGGCTACCTCTTCAGGATCACCATAACGTTTTAAAGCTGTCCGCCGGCGAGCAAATTTCTCTTTCGCATCATCTGGAATTAATTCAGTCATCCCAGTATGGATAGGGCCTGGACAGATGGCATTAACGGTGATACCCATTGGCCCTAATTCCACAGCTAAAGATTTCGTAAGACCAACAACACCATGTTTGGACGCTGTGTAAGGACTAGTCCCCGCTGACCCACCAAGCCCCTCCGTACTGGCAATATTAACAATGCGACCATCACCATTTCTCTGCAAATCTGACAGGCAACTCCGTATCAGTCGCATTTGAGCATCTAAATTAACTGAAAATGTTGCTTTCCAAACATCTTCAAAGAGTTCATTATCAATATTTCCTCCGAGACTAACTCCGGCATTATTAACAAGAATATCTATGGAGCCTAATTCCTCGCGTACACAGGAAACAAGGTCATCAATTGTTGAACCATCCTCTAAATCAATAACATAACCAGACGCAAACCCACCAGCATCACGAATCTCTTTTGCAACTCGATCAACTCCTTCCGAGTTAATATCGCACACAGCGATAACAGCTCCTTCATCACTTAAAAGGTGAGCAGTTGCGCGACCCATCCCACTCGCCGCACCCGTCACAATAGCTACTCGTCCGCTAATCGACCTGCTTAATTTCCCTAAAGACCCCACAGGAAGACTTTACATCACCTATGAAGCGAAACTTCAAGAGCAATCCACGAATTTAACAAACGGCGGGTACCGTTGCCACAAGCCAACTAACTATTGGAAAAAAAATGGATGAAGTAAATGACATAATTCCGCGAAGCTCATGGCTGACTCTTGCTGTAACGTCCATCGCCGCATTCATGATCGCTATTGAAACATCAATAATTTCTTTAGCTCTACCGCAATTACGAAACGGATTTCCTGATGCAACGGAAAGCAAACTGTCATGGATAGTCAACGCCTATACCATTGGAGTAGCGTCGTTACTGCTTGTATCTGGATGGTTAGCTGACCGGTACGGAAGAAAAAAGTTATTCTTCTGGGGTTTGTTTGTATTTCTTGTTGCATCGTGCGCAGCTGGACTTGCACCCTCCGCTAATTTCCTTATTGCAGCGCGAGTAGTGCAAGCCATCGGCGGTGCGATGCAATACCCTGCGGGTCTCGCACTACTCCTCGCAGCATTCCCTCCATCAAAAATTCAAACAGCTATTGGAACATGGGGTGCAATGGGGGGGCTAGCCGCAGCGTTAGGACCTTCACTAGGAGCGCTTTTAGTTGATGCTTTCGGTTGGCAGGCAGTGTTCTTCATTAATGTTCCAGTTGCAGCACTCGTCATTATTTTCGGGCCACGATGGGTCCCTGAAAGTGTAAGTGACTCGATTCCTGAAAAAGTAGACCTCATTAGTGTGCCTCTCGCTTCACTGGGTGTTGGAATCGCAATACTAGCTATCACGCAAGGAGATACATGGGGTTGGTCTTCACTAAACTTTATTCTGTCGTTCATAATTGCATTCCTCCTAGTCACTGCTTTCATTATTCGTTCACAAAGACATTCAGCGCCACTGTTTGACTTGGGACTTTTTAAACTCAAAACATTTTCAGTAGGAATGATCGGGACAGTGTTCTTTATGGTCGCGTTCTTTTCATGGCTAATATCATTACCTACATTTATTCAGAGCGTTTGGGGATGGTCAGTCTTAAAAACTGGGTTTGCCATCGCACCGGCCCCATTATTAACAGCATTTGTTTCACCACCAGCTGGCCGAGTTGCCGAACGAATCGGAAATGGCCCAATACTCACAGTGGGCGGAATTCTTGGAGCCACAGGGTTAGCCCTCCATCTAGCTTTTACGGGAGCGCAACCAGATTATTTCAAAGGTATTCTAATTCCAGGCATCCTTATCGGTTTCGCTGCTGGTTTCGGATTTGCACAACTCATTGGAGCAGCTATGCGCAATGTTCCAAGGGACCAATTCGGGATGGCTGGAGCAGGTCGAACGACTATCTTCCAATTGGCCCTTGCATTAGGTGTTGCCCTCGCATTCACCATCATTGGAAGGCCTGACACTCCACAGGCCGCACTTAATGGGCTTCAATTTACATGGATGCTAGGAATAGGGTGTTTCATAGCGCAGGCCCTTCTCTTTGCTTTTTTCGGTGGGTCAGATAAAACACAGCACGCCAAGTCACGCTAAGTTAGCCAAATGAAACAAAAAGGCATTAACCGAATAGTCATCGGTGTTTGGGATTTTGAAAAAGGCAAAGAATACTTAGCGAAACTATTGGGAGCAGAATTTGCTCCCGAGAATACCGACGGCGAAGCAGCAGCATTTGGAGTCCGCGTTGCTATGGCATGGGAATCAGGTATTGAACTCATCTCTCCAATTCCTGGTATAGAAAGCCCCATACAAAAAGAGATGGAAGCCAATGGTGAAGGAATTAAAGGAATCGTTTTCGCAGTGGACGATGCTGATCACGCTATGGCCCAAGGCAACGAGTTAGGGCTCTCTTCACTTTATGATCTCAACTACGACCAGAAACAAATAGATGCAAAATGTCAAGGTCGCTTCAGTACATATAAAGAGCATTTTATCTCTGCATCAAATCCATTAAATACCACTGTTCTTCTTGGCGAATTCGTAGAAAAAATCTAAAACAGTACTTTGGCTTGACGATTCATGGGTCAGTACTAGGCTAAAACCAAACGCAGCTATGCGAAAATACCAAACTAAGCCGTTTGCCCTAATTGGCAAACAGTTTTCATTTGCGGGAGGGAAAATGAAAAAACAATTATTTAAGCTTGTAGCAATATTTTTGAGCTTTGTCATGATCATGGCCAGTTGTGGCGGAAGTGATGATGATGCAAGTAGCAGTAACGATTCAAGCAGTCAGGAAAGTAGTAGTGAAGCTAGCAGCAGCGAGGCAAGTAGTAGTGAAGCTAGCAGCAGCGAGGCAAGCAGCAATGCTGAAGAAGAAGCCCCAGCTGAGGAAGATGCACCAGAGCCTGAACCAGAGCCTGTTGAAGAACGCACAGCATCAGATATCGGCATAACTGAAGACACCATAAAAATTGGTGTAATAGTTTCAGACCTTCAAGGGCTAATAGACATCGGTTATCCGCTTCCTGCAGCACTTGATACTGACCACCTATCTGAACGTTTCACAAAATATTTTGATGAGTGGAACGCTGCAGGTGGCATCAACGGACGAATGGTCGAAGGGGTACAAATCACTTGGGACCCTCTAAGCCCAGCAACGATGGAACAATCCTGTACAGAAGCAGTCCTTGACGAGGGCGTATTTATGGCTATCAATGCATCTGGTTTCAGCCAAGCATTTATTCCATGTTTCACTGAAGATAATGACACAACCTTCTTCTATGGTGAAGTCGCATCACAAGAAATGATTGACGCAGCACCAAATCGTCTGTTCTCTCTGAACCCTCCATCTGAAGTTGCTGGAGGAGTAGGAGCACAGCTGATAGTGGATCAGGGCCTGATTCCAGCTGGTTCTAAAGTAGGTATCTTAGACTCAACGAATCCTCCAATCGCAGCAGCTGGAGAGGCCGCAGTATCCATTCTTGAGGAAGCTGGATATTCAACAACTACGATCACAGTCAACACGCTCAGCGGTGACAACGCTGCAGCTAATGCTGAAGGCGCAGCTGCAGTTGCACAGTTCTCTGCAGAAGGTGTAGATCATGTCTTTGTTATCCTTCCATTTATTTATGCTTCCGGATTCTGGGGTGAAGTAGGAGCATTAAGTCCTTCGTGGGATCGAACAATTCTTGACTCAGCATCTTCGAATTGCACACCATTTGGAGCCAGCCGAACTGATCCAGCAGCAGAAGGAGCTATCTGTGTTACGTCATATGACTCATATGCAAGCCCGGACGGTGGTGTAGGAGATGATGATGCATTTGAAGCACAATGCCGTGAAGAATGGATTGCCCATTTCCCTATCTTCGATGGAAAGAGCGACAAAGGAGCTCCTTCTGGTGAAGTTGGGCTTGAAACAGCAGATGGAGAGCTACTTAACTCAGATTATGCACCTGGTGAATGCACCATGCAGTATCTGATTAAAGAAGCCCTAGAAAATGCTGGAGTAAATCCAACGAGGGATTCATTTGCGGATGCAATGCGAGGGCTTTCAGGTCCTCAAGCCTTTAGGTCTAATGGCGAAGGTGCCTTTGGGCCAGGAAAGAACTATTTCTCAACACAAATGCAAGCAGTGACATTCACGCTCGCTAGTAGAAGCACAGCAAAAGGAGCGGATGGCACATTTAACGGATGCCCAGCCCCTGTGAACTGTTGGGTTCCTGTGACTGGAGAATGGTTTAAATTCAACTAAAAATTTAAAAATATAAATAATGGGGGGGTAGCTAAAGCTACCCCCCCATTTTCTATTTGGAGGAGAGATGAAAGTTTCACAAGCAGTTAAGCAAAGAAAATCTATACGCGGATTTTTACCTACTCCCGTTGAGGACAAGGTACTTTCCTCATTACTTGAAACTGCTGCGAGAGCTCCATCTGGTGGCAATGTCCAACCGTGGAGGGTGTATGTCATTAACAATTCACGTATGGATGATTTTAAAGCACAACTAACTGACTTTTCGTTAAGCGAATCGGAATACCCCATTTACCCTCCAAAACTTGAAGAACCTTATCGAACAAATCGTTTCGAACTCGGTGAAGAAATGTATGCGCTGCTAGGAATACCCAGAGAAGATAAGGCTGCAAGATTCGCAAATATGTCAAAGAACTATGATTTCTTCGGAGCACCGGCAGCATTCTTTTGCTTTATTGATAGAAATATGGGCGAAGCTCAGTGGTCAGACCTCGGAATGTTCCTTCAAACATTTATGCTATTAGCTGAAGAAGCTGGTTTAGGTACGTGCGCACAGGAAGCTTGGGCTATGCATCATCAAGCTGTATCGAAGTTCGTTTCAGCACCAGAAAATGAGATGCTCTTCTGCGGCATGTCAGTAGGTTACCCCGACTGGGACCAACCAGTAAATTCCCTTCAATCCAAACGAATGCCACTCCATCAATGGTGCACTTGGGTATAGAACTTAAAGAGAAAATTATTAAAAGCCAATGCACCAATTTACCTCTCCGGCAATGATGGAAGCTGTAGAACACAAGCACAGTACCGAACCGACTTAAACGTAATTCTCTTTTCTGAGAACATCTTTGAAGAAGGGAGGTGGAATGCTTAATCCAGAAAAAGTCGATGAACTGATAGTTTCTTACGGCCAAAAGTGGTCAACAAAAGAAGAACTTGAAGCTTTATGCAAAGCAGAGGGTGTGACAGGCTGGTTCATGTTATTTAACACAGTTGCGTAACGAGTAGGTCTGGTAGATAATCAATCCTTCATCGCCTAAACGCAGCATCATTACACTGAAATATTGCCACGTAGCATCGTCGGCTTCCATCTATGAGCTACAACTCTGATGAACTCGTTCCACTTCGCTGAATGGCCCGTTCATCAGTGCCAAGGTACGACGCAATAACGCCAGGGTCGTTACGAACTTCATCTGGTGAACCCTCAGCAATTACTGAACCAGACTCTAAACAATAAATCCGGTCACTAATAGACATCACCATAGGCATATCATGCTCAATCAATAATATTGAACTCCCTAATTCAGCTCGAATAGCATGAATAAGTGGCCCAAACGCTTCTGTTTCTTTCTGCGCTACGCCTGCTGTTGGCTCATCCAAAAGCATCAACTGGGTATCCAAAGCAATCAACGCTCCTAATTCAACAATTCGTCGCGTCCCCGTTGATAATTCAGAAATAAGCTGATCAGCGTACCGGCCAAGCCCCAAATAATGAATTATTTCCTCAGCCTCTGTTCTTTTGCGACGCTCAACAAAAGGCGATGGAGGAATGCCTAGCATTGATGGTAAGAGCAAAGACCGCTCTCTCGCTTCTAATGCAGTCATGACCGTTTCTCTTGCCGTTAAACTTCCAAACAGTTTCGCATTCTGAAAAGCCCTGCCAACCCCATTTCTCGCACGAATATGAGCAGCAGACTCATGAATAGGTTTGCCATGTAAAGCTATCTCACCTTCTAACGGAACAAAGCCTGACACTGCATTCATAAGTGTTGTTTTACCAGCCCCATTCGTACCGATAAGTCCCACAATTTCTCCTTGCTGAACGTTAATCGAAACATCTGATACTGCTAATCTTCCACCGAAACGCACGGAGACGCCAGATGTTTCTAACGCAGGAATTGAGTCATCGACATCGGAATGTTGCTTGGAATGAGACCAAATTGCTTTCGACTGTCCCTTATACGATGGGGACCACTCTGTCTTGTTCGCCATCCACGTAAGCATCGTGTCGCGTGCGTTATGGAGCAACGATATCAACCCACCCGGGAAGTACATAAGAACAACCAACATTCCTAAGCCACTAGAAAAGAGGCGAACCTGAGCACTGCTTTCAAAGACCGTAGGTATACCAACTAAAAAGACTGTGCCTAGCACACCGCCAGTAATCGATGAAATACCACCAACCACTGCAATAGACATTACCAGAAGTGATTCGCTTGGTTGAAAGGCAAGTGCTCGCAACGATCCAGTTGCTGGGACAAGAAGACCACCTGCCAGAGCTCCAATAGCTCCGGAAACAGCGAATGCCGTTAGCTTTGCTCTTGTAGGGGAGATGGTATACGCAGAGGCAGTCATTTCGTTATCGCGCACAGCTATTAATGTCCGACCTATACCCGAATGCCTGAGGCGCCAGAGGAGGTAGATCACAACAGCGACCGCTGCGACACAAAGATAGTAGTACGCTTCCTTATCAGTCCTAAGGTCATATCTTCCAAAAATTACCGGAGGTTTAACTTTTGCTCCGCCTGCTGCATTTGTATTTAATCTGTCAATTGACAGAATCCAACGTCCCGCTACCAAAGAGAACCCGAGCGTAGCGATACCTAAATACAAGCCACGTATTCGTAATGCTGGAATACCAACAATCAGAGCTAAGAGAACTCCCCACAGAACACCGATTCCGAGCGCAAGAAAGTAATTCAACGATGCCGTATAATACGACGTCATAAATGCCCCGACTGCCGCAAACGCATATTGTCCCAGTGATAGTTGTCCCGCCCACCCAGTGAGAACAACCGCAGAAAGAACAACAAGCATGACAATCATTACGCCTGCGAAAGCAATAAGGCGACTTGGCTTATCTACAACCCAAGGCAAGCTGATAAATAAGAGAGCGAGAATGACAATTCCAACGCGCGATACCCACTTATACAGTGGATATTGAATGAGGTCCTTGTGCGCTGACCGTAGACGAGGCGTCAACACCCACGATTGTTCACTTGTCTTATTCCCTCGATTAATGAACAACATCAATACAAGAAGAATCATAAAAATAGCAAGCAGATTCGATCCATTACCGATACCCCAATCATCAAGGAATCCCTTACCTTTATTCGCAAGCACCAGACGATTTACGATTCCGATAACGACCCCTCCAAGAAGAGCTTTCGGAAAGGATTGCAGCTGTCCAAACATTGCTGCAGCTAATGAGAATAATAAAAGTTCCGGTCCTAGACTTGACCCAACACCACCAGCATCTAACTTGTAGATCGGACCGATCAAAAGCGTTGAAACCCCAGCGAGAACACCTGCGATTAACCAGACTTGTGTGGACACGGACCTAATAGAGATCCCCGCTAGTTGAGCAGCACCTGGGTTATCAGCTGCAGATCGAACAGCTAAACCAAAGCGGGTCTTTTGTAGAAGGTAGCCGAGGACTATCACTAAGAAAGGAACGACAATCAGAACAGTAACTTGTTCTCCTCGTAAGAGTATGTTGAGATCTCCTAGTTTCCAATAACCCTTTATTGGAGTTGGATAGTCGACACGTTCATCAACTGTTGGTAGCCATATTTGCACGAGGGCAACTAATTGGGCAACACCCAACGTCGCAACAAATAAAAGAAGTCGGGGTTTGTCGAACAATCTACGCACAACTAGAAGTTCTGTAACGGTTGAAACTGCGGCACTTGCCCCAATGGCAAGAATTGCAGCTAACCAATACGGAAGGCCATAATTGACCATCAACATTCCCATAACAAACCCGCCAAAGGTTCCAATAGCGCCCTGTGCGAAGTTGATGACTCCAGTCGCTTTATAAATAAGAACAAGCCCCATAGCTATTAAGGCATAGACAAGTCCATCAATGAATCCTTGGAAAAGGATCTCGTTGCTATAGAGGATTCCGGCCACAACTGAAATCACGTTATGCTCCTTCCCCTGAGAGGAAAACCGCTCTAAGAAGGTCATCTCGTTCAAGTAACTCTTGTGCTGGCCCTTGGAATTGGACACGGCCACGTTCCATGAAAATGGCTCGATCAGCAATAGATAATGCAACATTCACCGATTGTTCAACAATCACCATCGTAATTCCGAGTTCTTTTAATTGTTCAACAACCTTAAGAAGGTCTTGAACAACAACTGGGGCTAAACCAAGTGAAAGTTCATCAATAAGGAGAAGTTCGGGTTCTAGCAGTACGGCTTTTGATAGCGCTAGCATCTGTTGCTGCCCACCCGATAATGATCCAGCTTTATCATTTAATCTGTCACTTAGTTGAGGGAAGATCGAGAATACTCTTTCCATACGTTCAGCTCGTAACTGCTCATTATCAATAAGCCAACTCCATACTTCAAGGTTTTCTCCTACTGTTTGGCCAGTAAAGAGGGCTTCACCACCAGGTACTTGCACCATGCCTAGCGATACGCGATATTCGGGGTCAACGAGAGTGATATCTCGACCATTCATTCGAACAACGCCTCTATCTGGCATGTGTAACCCTGAGACCGCCTTCAAAGCAGTCGACTTACCTGCGCCGTTAGTTCCAAGAAGTGCTAGTGTCTCTCCGCGTTTAACCTCAATATCAACATCAAATAAAACTTGGAGGTTGCCATAGCTTACGTTCAGTCCTTGCACTTGAAGAACCGGTACTTGATCCGGATTTTCCTGGGCTCGCCTTTCTTCTTCCTGTTCATTCAGTAATTCTTCTACCACAAGCGATATATCACGCTTCATATAACGGGATCCGTACATGATCAGGAATCCGCCAATAAGAGCAGCTGGTGGAACGACAATAGTTAAAGCTGTCCGTTCGCCGTACGCGTCGGAAAATGCGCCGGTGAGTAACCCTCCAAAAAATCCACCCATAAGAAAGATGTAAACACCTACTAGAGAGAAAGCTTGTGCGCGCATGCGGTAGGGAACCACTGCTGAGATCGTTGGACCCATCTGCGTGAATGCTGCCCCTTGGCAGGCATTACCTAGCGTATAGAAAATCATGAGCGGGACTATGTTTGTGAACCGCACTCCGATTGTTACAAAAATACCGTAGAGGGTGACAAGTAATCCCATCAGCCATAACGCTTTCTTCGGGTCTTGCCTGAAGAGTTTGTCACCAAGTTTTCCAGCAAAGGGAATTGCAATAAGAGCCGCTCCCCAACTAATCGAAATGAGCCAGCCGCGCTTGAATGCCCCATAATCATAATATTCTTCAAGCAGTAATGACATTGTTGTCGGAACCGCTACGAGGGCGAAACCGAGAACGCCAATACCGACAACAAGATAGTAGAACGACCGAACGTTTTTTAGTCGTTGAAAAGCTGATGAAAGCCTAACCGGAGGTTCTTCTTGCGCCTTTTCTAGTTTCCCACCAAGTACTGCATCTTGCTCGTAGGCGCCACGCACAGGTTCTTTTAAGAGAAAAATTGCAATAACTAATATCAACGCTGGGATCGAGAATAGGTAAAAAGCGACCCTCCAGTCGTCTGGGCCATCACCAGCCAAAAGAACAATTCCACCTGCAATAAAGGGTCCGACGACTTGACCAATTGGGCGACCAAGCGCTTCAGCGGCAAAAATTCGAGCCCGTATCGCTATTGGATACTGGTCAGCTATTAACGACGGGGAGATAGGAATTTTCGCTCCCGCACCTATTCCAGTTCCGGCTCGACTTACCGCTAACTGGAACGCATTTTGGACAGCACCGGTAAAGGCAACAAGACCTGCCCATACTCCTGTAGCTATAGATAGAACCCCGACACGCCGATAGCGATCAGCAAGCCAAGCGAAGGGAATAGTCGAAAGAACTAAAACAACTCCGCCAAAGCTACCTAACCCAAGCAGCATCGTATCTGAAATATTTAAGCTGTCTTGAATATCAGGACCAAGAACTGTGATAGCAACGCGATCGAATTCTTCAACAACAGACAGGACAAGAAGCACTAATGCCATTGAAATCCCGCCTTTTTCCACGCCTTCTCGGAACGTCATTTCGTCATCCCCGACACCAGGAAGCAGATCGTCCGGGAGAACAGTGTCAGCTGTTTCTTCGGCTAACGCAGCTTTGCGAGCCTCTTCCTCTGCAAGGATAGTTGCGGTGATGCTCGCAGTTTCATTCGTCCTGTCGACTTCGTTCATCACCCCCCCATTCCGTAAATCGCGAAAGAAAATTCGTACCTTGATGGTAGGTCAAGTTTTACCAATACGACAAAAGGGAAGCAAAGAGAAACCAGATAACTACTGGAAATTATTCACAATGAAATTGTTATTTCATACGCTCTTTTAAATTTGAAATAACCTTATTGATTTCAACAGATTCCATATCTCCGCTTTGCCTATCAACGATTTCGACAACCCCATCAGCTATGCCTTTTGGGCCAACAGTTACACGAAGAGGAATTCCTATTAATTCTGCGTCAGCGAATTTTACTCCTGCTCTAGCATCACGGTCATCTAGAAGAACCTCAATCCCGCCATCCGTTAATTCGTTATACAAGTTCTCAGCAACCTCAACGCTCTTGTCATCTTTCATCTGGATAACAGTTATTACAACATGAAAAGGAGCTACCGACATAGGCCAAACGATTCCATTATCGTCATGATGAGTTTCAACAATCGTCGCCATAGCTCTCTCAATTCCAATTCCATAGCTTCCCATAACAACAGGAGTTGCTTTTCCATCGGCATCAAGCACTTTCGCACCGAATGTTTCTGCATATTTCGTACCAAGTTTGAAAATATGCCCGGATTCAATTGTCGAAACTTTACTTAAAACAGATCCACAATTTGCACATAATTCACCATCTTGAACTTCTCGTAAATCCACCCAACCCGTAACAGTGATATCTCGACTGATATCAACACCAGAAAGGTGAAAGTCGTTTTCATTAGCGCCAGTTATCATATTCGAGCGGTTTTGAAGCGCAAAATCAGCGAAAATAGGGATGTTTTCGACATTCACAGCGCCTAATGAACCCGGTTCAGCGCCAAGGTATTCAACGGTTTCCTCTCTTCGAGCTGGGCGTATATGATTCGCTTGTGTAGCATCAGCAAGCTTTTGCTCATTGATGAAATGATCACCGCGAACTAAAGCAAGAGTGACCTGTCCATCAATGACATACACCATAGTTTTGATCTGTCGCTTACCATCATGTCCTGCTTCTTCCAATGCAGCGATTGTTCGTATTCCCGGCGTAGCAAATTTTTCTGGTTCTGCAGGTCCATCTGAATCAGCGATGTCATCTAAACGCGAAACCGCTTTTTCAATATTTGCGGCATAACCACACGATGAACATAGCATCACGTCATCTTCCCCAGATGGAGCTTGGACCATGAACTCGATGCTGTCAGAACCACCCATATTCCCTGAAGATGCCTCAACCGGAATGACATCAAGATCCAACCGACTGAATATTCTCAGATACGCCTGATGCTGTAAATCGAAAGCGGTATCAAGGCCTTCTTCATCAAGGTCAAATGAGTACGCATCTTTCATTGTGAATTCTCTGACCCGTAGCAAACCACTTTTTGGCCTCGGTTCATCACGAAATTTTGTATGGATTTGATACCACATTTGAGGTAACTGTTTATAAGAGCTGATCTCGTTAGCAACTGTTGCAAAGATCTCTTCCGCTGTTACGCCAAGAGCCGCCTCACCTCCATGCCGATCTTCAAGCCGAAACATAATGTCGCCCATTGAATCCCACCTGCCAGACTCTTTCCAAATAGATGATGGCTGCAGTGTCGGCATTTGCATTTCTTGCCCACCGATCATATCCATTTCCTGCTCAACGATCTGGATGATTTTTTTTCGTACCTTGAATGCCAAAGGAAGAAGCGTGTAGTGCCCTGAGTGAAGTTGACGAATAAAACCCCCACGAACAAGAAGCTTGTGGCTAGGCGCTTCAGCATCAGCAGGGGCGTCACGTAATGTGGGAGAAAAGAAAGATGTCCATCGCATATCTTGCCAGCGTAGTTGCCAGAACAAGAAATGGATAACCTTTTACTATGTCCCCCCATATTTTTACTAAAAGATGTTATTTTCTACTCACTGCCGTGTGTCTCTTGTTTTTTGGTTGCGCCGATCAGATGGGATCGAATACCGGTATTCAGACAACTGGAACACAGCCCGATATTCCTACTGAAGTGCAAGCAGTAGATGGATCAACCATTTCCGTTACTGATTTCAATGGGGTTCCCACTGCCTTGTGGTTTTGGTCCCCGAATTGAGGGCAGTGTAGAGCAGAAGCATCTGCGGTCGCAGAACTCAACAGAACGTATCAAGACAGCATCCAATTTATAGGAGTTACAAGCAGAGGAGACCTTTCACAAGTTGAAGAATTTATTGAACGATATGCCGTGGCCGAACTACCCCATATTTTTGATGAAGAAGGAGATATTTGGCGTCAATATAAAATCTCTTCACAACCTGCATGGATTTTCATTGATCCAAATGGAAATCAAGAAAGAGTTATTGGTTCCTTAGGTGATACAGAAATCAGAACAAAACTTCGCGGACTTCAAAAAATCAATACGGACACCTAAGTCGGTATGGGATCATAGCTTCGTTGCTAACATTAAACTGTGTCTGAGACGATAACCATTCCCCGGCCAGATGATTGGCATGTGCACCTCAGGGAGGGAGATATGTTGCATGCTGTTATTGGCTACACGTCTCGAAGATTCCGGTACGCAATGGTGATGCCTAACCTCTCAACTCCTATTGCTACAACCTCACAGGCATCGATGTATCTTCAACAGATCCGAGAGGTAACACCTCCTGATTCACTCGATTTCCGGCCGCTAATGACACTGTACTGCTCTGATCAATTGGAAGCTGAAGATCTTATTCAGGGGCACAACGAAGGAATCATCAAAGCTGTGAAATATTATCCTGCGGGGGCAACAACAAACTCCCAATCAGGTGGATCAGCAATGATGGATTACAGCCACATCTTTGAAGCAATGGAGGCTAGCAATATACCGTTATTAGTGCACGCAGAATCAACTGATGAAAACGTGGACATCTTTGACAGAGAAGCAGTTTTTCTTGAGCGAGAACTTACCCTCGTATGTCAACATTTCCCCCAACTCAAAGTCACGGTCGAACATATTTCAACAAGTGCGGGTATTGAATTTGTGGAAGCACACCCACAGGTCGGAGGGTCAATCACACCGCATCATTTATCGCGAAACCGATCTGACATGATTTCACCATCTTTTCATGCTGACCTATTCTGCAAACCCGTTATCAATTCCGAACATGACCGGTTAACACTTGTTGAAACAGCAATAAGTGGAAATTCATCTTTCTTTCTCGGCACTGACTCAGCGCCACATCCCACGCACTCAAAATATGGAAAAGACGCCAAAGCAGGCATTTTCAATGCAGCCTATGGACTAGAAGTCGTCGCAGAGATCTTCGCCTCTGAAAACAAATTAGATAATCTCGCAGCATTTACATCGGTAAATGGATCCATCTTCTACGGATATGAACCCTCTCAAGACAGCGTCACGCTTCACCGATCACCAATTGATCTTGAAAAGGCAACCCACATTTCTACTGAGAATGGTAATCAAGTTGTCCTATTTGGTGTTGAAGAAGCATCCCAATGGACGATCAAGACTTAAATAGTCATGATTCGCTCGTTCGGTAATCTCCGTACTCACCGTCGCGTTCACTCAAAGCCTCAGTAAGACCCTTGTCTTTGATTTTTCCAATAAATTGTTGCATTGATTCTGTGTGTATCCCTAAAGCGCACAGTTCGGTACCAGCTCGAATACCAGTCCGTAATCCCATTATTTCCATTTGTCTATGAACGACACGTTTATTAAGTTGCGTTAAATCTGAAGGTGTTTTTGTAATTCGCTCCGCAATCTTAAGGACCTCGTTATCAAGAATATCTTCCGGAAAAGCACGGTTTGCCCACCCTTCAGCGACTGCTTCTAATCCAGAAATAGAATCACCTGTCATCATCATTTCCATCGCTCGTCGCATCCCAAGAAACCATGTATGAAAATGCATATCTGGAACCCCAAACCGGGTGGCTGGGTAACCCATCTGGGCATCTTCAGCAATATAAACTAGATCGCAGCATGTAGCGAGTTCACTGCCACCAGCCAAACAATAGCCATGTACCTGAGCAATAACTGGCTTAGCTAAATCCCAAATACTCATCCAACCCTCTGTCACATGGCGAGGCCATTGCCCTTCACCATCTGCAGAGAAGAAAGGAAGAGCGTACCCTTCATTCCCGCCAGCAAGATCATACCCAGCTGAAAATGATGGCCCGGCGCCACGAATAATTGAAACTTTAATATTAGGGTCCATGTCAGCTTCGCGTAACGCTTCCAAAATCGCACCACGCAATGGGTGAATTAACGAGTTTCGTTTCTCAGGGCGATTCATCGTCAAACGCCGAACACCAGGCAACGGGTCATCAATAAGTAGCACATCCGTTGCGCCCTCATTCTCAGATGCAATACCATTATTACTTTCGCCATAATCACTCATCTAACCATCCTCCTCTACAACGCTTTCCATTATCGTAACCGTTCCGCATTGTTGATATGAATCAAACACATAGAGTCCACAATCACCTACTCTTTTAGCAAATTCAATTTGAAAGGACCCATTATGAACGACGATCAAATCATGCGAATGATGGAGTTACGGGCATCGGATGCACGATCCATAATTCTTCCATTCACCCTTTCCCACGCCGCAATTCTCATCATCTTGGGATTCGGGGGAGATGGCCTAGATAATTCAGGTGTTCAGCTCGCCATAGCAGCAATGGCAGTTTTAGGATCACTATGGTGTTTGGGGTGGCTCGATGATTGCATGCAAGACCTAATTGCTGGTGGAAAAGATCTATCAGATGACATGAGAAACACACATATGGGGCAGCGGCTTGTAAATGCTCCAATGGGAGCAGTTCGGGCTCTTAATGTCGTCGTTGTTGGACTTATCGTTGCGGCTGAAATGATTGCACTTTATTAAAAACGCACAATAAATTTCCCACACCCTAAATGAGAGGGAAGGGGGGAGCGTTTCCATGTTCGCTTTTCCTATCAAAAACCTGCAAAAGCGGGTTCGCTTTTGCGGAAAAACACCGGACCGGATTACTGGTATTTCTGTTTAGGAAAAGCGGGTTCGTTTTTCCTAAACAGAAAATCAAACCTCATCAGGAAAATCTGGCTGTATTTCCGTAGTTCCAATATTTATCGGCGCTGTAGAACAGTCATTAGAGTCCCAGATCGTTCTTTGGGGTCATTATGGTCGAATTCGACACCGGCACGAGCAGCTGCTGAACTGCCGGGCCTGCTTTCTGACTCCTCGAAATGTTTCTCTTTAACTATAAGAAAGCCGTTAGATAGAATAGAAGTTAAACCCCAAGGAATTGTTATAGGTTCGCTCAACGTCGCTTTAGGGTGAACCTCAACAAGAAGAACGAAATAACCTCCACTAACCAAAACACGTTCGATCTCTTCGAGCGTTAGCACTAAATCATCCACATGATCAAGGGAATTAAACGATGTAACAATGTCAATACTTGACGATTTAAAGGGAAGATTCTCGGCTCGAGAAGCTACGTAGTTGGAAGAATGCTTTTCAACACCAAGCTTTAGGTAATCAGTGAGTAGCGGGTCAACACCTATTCGGATGTTTGCATCATCTAACCATTCCAGGCTGCCGCGAGGCCCACATCCAATATCAACCACTTTCTTCCCAGCGTAAAGTGACTTATCTAATTCTGGTATTGCCGTAAATAAATCTTGATACCAAGAATGGCTAAGTTCTTTCTCGCGAAAGTACCTCCAGCGCCAGTACGTCAATTCGTACAAACGCTTGACATCAAGACCTAATTTCGAGAGCAGCTTACCGAACTTTTGTATAAGTGGAGCTATGACTGGTGGCGTTGGCCGCTGGTGATTCATTCCTGAATGATATTTCAAATCAGTTCACTAGAAAAGATTAAAATGAAAAGCTTCTAGACAAAGATTTAACTATCAGTATTTTTCGTTTTGAGCTTCTTTGCGTCTCTTGCTCTATCTGTAATTCCCAATATGCTTTTACGCATTCGAATAGTTTCAGGAGTGACCTCAATGCATTCATCGGCAGCGATGAATTCAAGTGCTTGTTCCAAAGAAAAAATTCGCGGAGGTGTTAAGCGAACAGTATCGTCAGAAGCCGCTGCACGAACGTTAGTCATTTTCTTTTCCTTAGTGATATTTACATTCATGTCTTCAACTCGTGAGTTCTCACCGATAATCATTCCTTCATACACGCCTGTCCCTGGTGAGATGAGAAGTGACGTTCGTTCCTGAAGAGGAGCGATGGCATATGTTGTAGCGACTCCCGATCGATCAGAGACAACACTACCGGTCATTCTCATTCGCAGTTCACCCATCCAAGGTTCGTAATTTTCAAACACATGGTGCAACAATCCAGTACCACGAGTTTCGGTAAGGAACTCGGTTCTGAAACCGATTAACGCTCTAGCGGCAACAATGTACTCGAGGCGAACCCATCCACTTGCATTGTTCGTCATTGTTTCCATCCGGCCTTTGCGACTCCCGAGCAGTTGTGTAACTGGCCCCACATACTCTTCGGGTATATCTATTGTCAGATACTCGGTTGGTTCATGAAGTTTCCCGTCTATTTCTTTTGTCACGACTTCAGGTTTCCCGACAGTGAGCTCAAAGCCTTCCCTGCGCATCATCTCCACCAAGATTGCAAGCTGTAATTCGCCTCTCCCTTGCACTTCCCACGCATCAGGTTTTTCTGTTGGAAACATTCGAATGGATACATTTCCAATTAATTCTTTTTCTAAGCGGGCTTTTACGAGCCGAGCGGTTAACTTATTTCCCTCTTTCCCAGCTAAAGGCGATGAATTTGTACCTATTGTTACGGAGAGGGTTGGCTCATCTACAGTGATGACAGGCAGCGGCTTTGGGTTATCAGGGTCAGAAAGAGTTTCGCCAATAGTGATGTCCTCAATTCCCGAAATGGCAATTACTTCCCCAGCTTCCGCTGTTTCTACTTCAACCCGCTCCAAGTATTCTGTAACATACAAGTTCGCTATTTGTGCGCTAGCAATCTCACCATTCGTTTTACACCAGGAAACCCTTGCACCTTTTTTGATCGTTCCGTGCATAACTCTACATAGCGCTATTCGCCCGACGTACGGAGATGCGTCTAGGTTCGTAACCCATGCTTGAAACGGATGATCAGGGTCATGCATCGGAGGGGGTATGGTCTCAACAAGTATGTCAAACAACGGAAGGAGATCATCTCCAGGCTGTTCAAGGTCTGTAGTAGCTATTCCTTTACGTGCGTCCGTGTAAATAATCGGAAAGTCTATTTGATCATCAGAAGCATCTAAGTCAATAAACAACTCATAAACCTCATCTATCACCTCAGCGATTCTCGCATCAGGCCGATCAATTTTGTTAATGACCAGCACAACTGGAAGGTTTTGCGAAAGCGCTTTTCTAAGAACAAAACGTGTTTGCGGTAATGGTCCTTCACTTGAATCTACGAGAAGGAGT
>MDTC01059361.1_pt1 | contig 52640 bp, 49 predicted proteins | sample 811181 | NCBI WGS metagenome assembly MDTC01 (sample SAMN05326644, study PRJNA326480) | marine metagenome | isolation source: seawater | place: Pacific Ocean: North | collected 2011 | reverse complement strand
GGTTGAATAGCCTTAAGATAAACTATTGTAAACAGGCCTAGAATAGAAAATACACCTAAATTGAATAATAAAAATTTTCTCAATATAGACGCTGATTTTTTTTGTCTCATTAACTAACATTCCATCTATACCCACTTCCATATCTAGTTTCAATTGCAGAAAATTTTTCATCTACCTTTTTAAATTTTTTCCTTATTCTTTTAACGTGACTATCAATAGTTCTATCCTCTATTTCGGTATTCTCTTTATAGGCAATATCCATAAGATGTGCTCTTTCCTTAATTACCCCTGGTCTTTTAGCAAGTTCTTTTACGATTAAAAATTCTGTAGTAGTCAACTTATCTGGTAAAGCTTTACCTGCCCACTCACATTCTAATTGAGCTGGATCTAATTTTAATTTTCCATGAATAATAATATTTTTATTATCTTCTATAACTTCTGTCTTTTTTCTTAGTTGAACTCTAATTCTTTCAATTAAAACCTTCATTGAAAATCCTCCAGATTTTTTTACAAAATCATCGGCTCCAAGTTTTAATCCAAGTAATTCATCCACCTCATCATCCTTAGAGGTTAAAAAAATAATTGGTATAGTCATTTTTTTTCTTAATTTTTTAAGCAATTCTTCTCCATCCATTCTTGGCATTTTAATATCTACCACCGCTAGATCAGGAGGATTTCTTGTTAACCCATTTAATGCTGACTCACCGTCAATATAAGTTTGAACTTTAAATCCTTCTCTCTCTAAAGCTATACTTATTCCAGTTAGAAGATTTCTATCATCGTCAACTAATGCAATCGTTTGAGACATATATTAATTGATAATCCCAATTAAGTTGTCAAAATTTAGGCGCTGATTAATCATTAATGTGCTTCTCCCCAATTATAACCTGAGTTTATACTAATCTCTAAAGGAATTGAAAACGAATAATGATCAGATTTTGATACAGAAGTCATAATGTTTTTGATTTCTTTCTTAATTAATTCTTGATCTTTTTCTAAGCATTCAAAAATCAACTCATCATGAATTTGGAGTAACATTTTAGTTTTAAATTTTGAATCTTCTTCAATTTTTTTATCTAATTTAATCATTGCGAGTCTGATTATATCTGCAGCAGAACCTTGAATTGGAGCATTAATTGCTGCGCGTTCTTGAAAGCTTCTCATACTAAAATTTTTATCATTAATACCTCTTAAGTGAATTCTTCTTCCAAAAATATTTTGGACATAACCTTGCTTTCTACAAGTCTTAATAGTTTCGTACATATACTGCTTTATTTCAGGAAATTTCTTAAAGTATGAGTTAATAAACTCTAAAGCTTCATTATTAGATACAGAAATTTGTTTTGCTAGACCGTACTGTGTAATTCCGTAAATAATTCCGAAATTTATAGTTTTAGCTTTTCTTCTCAAATTTTCATCTACCTTTTCTAAAGGAACATTAAATACCTGACTTGCTGTGAGATTATGAATATCTTCATTATTTTTAAAAGCTTTTTTTAATTCTTTTACATCTGCCATATCAGCTAAAATTCTCATTTCGATTTGATTGTAGTCTGCTGAAATTAAAATATGGTTTTTATCAGTAACAAAGGCTTTTCTTATTTCCTTCCCACTATGAGATTTTATAGGAATATTTTGTAAATTTGGATCACTTGAGGCAAGCCTGCCGGTATTAGTAGCAGCAAGCAAAAAAGAAGTATGAACCCTTCCAGTTTTTTTGTTTATATGTTCTTGCAATGCATCTGAGTAGGTGTTTTTTAACTTTGAAATTTGTCTCCACTCAAGCACTAAATTGGGAAATTTGTGACCTTGATGAGCTAAATCTTCCAAAATATTAGCATTGGTTGCTAGGCTGCCTTTTTTTGTTTTTTTTAATTTTGTTATTTTAAGTTCATTATAAATGATTTCTCCAAGTTGTTTAGGAGAACCAATATTAAATTTTTTTTTAGCTAAAGAATATATTTCGTTTTCAATTTTTTTTATTTTGATTGCAAATTTTTCTGAAAGTTTTTTTAAATATAATTTATCAACTTTAATCCCAGAACATTCTAACTTTGATAACAATTTAACCATTGGTTTTTCAAAAAAGTTATAAATTTTATTCAATTTTTCTTTGTCTAGTCGACTAATTAAATTATTATAAAGTCTTAAAGTAACATCCGCATCTTCTGCTGCATATTCAGATGCTTTTTCTAAGTCTACGTCAGCAAAACTTTTTTGTTTTTTTCCGGTTCCTACTAATTCTTTAAAAGATATTGTTTTATGGTTTAAATGTAGCTGAGATAAAGTATCCAAGTTATGACGATTTACTCCGGCATCGAGAGTGTAAGAAATAAGCATAGTATCTTCTATAGGACTTACGTTTATTCCATTTTGTTTTAAAATGATATTATCATACTTTATATTTTGGCCTACTTTTTTAATACTTAAGTCCTCTAGTAATGGTTTGATTTTTTTAAGTACTAAATCTTTTTTTAGACATTTTGTATTATTGTGACCAACAGGAATATAACAAGCTTTATTAGATTCATAGCTAAATGAAATTCCTATCAATTTTGCATCCAAAGGATTCAAGGATGAAGTTTCAGTATCTACTGATATTACTGACTGTTTATTAAGTTTTTGAATCCACTTTTCTAAATCTTGTTCTTTTAAAATACATTCATATTTTTTTGTATTAATTTTTTCTAATTTTTTTTTTACCTGAAAAGACTTTTCTGAACTTTCTTTGCTTTCTCCGTAAAAACTTATAGCTTGACTTAAAAGTCTATTAAATTCCATTTCTCTCAAAAAATTATAAAGTTTTTCTTTGTCTATCTCTTTCATAAAAAAACTACTGAGCTCGTCTTTAACTGGAACATCATCTTTAAGTGTTACAAGCTTTTTACTTAATAAAGCTTTTTCTTTATTAGCTAGTAAAGTTTCTCTTCTTTTGTTTTGAGGTATTTCTTTTGCTTTTTTTAATAATGTGTCTAAGTTTTTATACTTATTAATTAATTCTGAGGCAGTTTTAATACCTATCCCCGGTACTCCTGGAACATTATCGGAAGAGTCACCTGCTAATGACTGTACATCAACCACTTGATTTGGTTTTACACCAAATTTTTCTAAGACTTCTTTCTCACCCAAGACTTTACTTTTCATTGGGTCATATAATCTTACTTTATTTGATACTAGCTGCATTAAGTCTTTGTCTGAAGAAATAATAGTAACTTTTGCTCCTTCTTTAATTATTTGTTTAGCATAAGTTGCGATGAGGTCATCTGCTTCATAATTAATTAGTTCTACAGAAGGCAAATTGAATGCTTTGACAGATTTTCTAATATATTCAAATTGAGGCGCAAGATCATCTGGGGCTTCAGTTCTGTTAGCTTTATATTCGCTATATATGTCGTTCCTAAAATTTTTTCTTGCTGAGTCAAAAATTACTGCGAAGTGTGTAGGTTTATTTATAGAATCATCTGATCTTGAGTCCTCTAACAGTTTAAATAACATTGAACAGAAACCGCTTACAGCTCCAGTAGGTAGACCATCGCTTTTTCTAGATAAAGGTGGAAGAGCATAATATGCTCTAAATATGTATCCTGAACCATCTATTAAATAAAAATGATCTGTTTTTTTTAATGAACTCATATATATATAATACCTTAAATTTTTACTGATAATTTAAAAAACTATGACCAAAATCGCACTAGCTGTTGAAAATTTAACTAAGATATATTCAAAAAATAAAAACAAACAATCTGTAAAAGCTTTAAATAATTTAACTTTTGAAGTTTACCAAGGGGAAATAATTGGTCTGCTAGGTCCAAATGGAGCTGGTAAGACAACATTTTTAAGTATTTTAGGCGGAACAGTAATTAAAACTGAAGGAAAAATTAATGTATGGGGATTTGATTTAGACAAAAATCCAAGGCAAGCAAAAGCCTCGATGGGTATAGTTCCTCAAGAAGTTAATTTAGATGCTTTTTTTAGCCCAAAGAATTTACTTGAACTACAAGCTGGTTTATATGGCATCAAAAAGAGTAATAGAATTACTGAGACAATACTAAAAATGGTTTCTTTAGAAGATAAAGCAAATGCATATTCAAGGAATTTATCTGGTGGAATGAAAAGAAGACTATTAATTGCAAAAGCAATGGTTCATCAACCTCCTATTTTGATATTAGATGAACCGACTGCAGGAGTTGATGTAGATCTTAGAAAAAATCTTTGGGAAAATGTAAAAATGTTAAATAATCAAGGAGTCACAATTATTCTCACTACACATTATTTATATGAAGCGCAAGAAATGTGTGACAGAATTGCAATAATAAATAAAGGTAATTTAGTCGCCCTAGATACTACTCAAAAACTTTTAGATAGAATTCAAACAAAAAAAGTAACCTTTAAAGTAAATCAAGCACCTGGAAATCTAAATTTTTCAGGAATTGAATTTGTGATTAATTCAAAAAACTCTTTAACAGCTATCTATGAGAAAAACTCTCATAAATTTGAAGACATTTTAAGGTTTTTAAAAGAAAAAAATATTGAAATTCTTGATATAATAACTGAAGACAGTGATTTAGAAGATGTTTTTGTTGAATTAACTAATAATTAGATTAGATTAAAACTGTTATGGAATTAATAAAAAATATTCAATTTTCTCAAATTTTAAAAAATATCTTTATTGCTTTATTAGCAACAGTTGTTCTAGCAATATCTTCAAAAATTAAAATTCCTTTTTATCCTGTGCCAATGACAATGCAAACTTTTGTTGTATTGTTTATAGGTGTAGCTTTTGGATGGAAAATGGGTGTAGGAATTATCACGCTGTATATATGTGAAGGCATGGCTGGATTACCTGTTTTTTCTGGAACACCTGAAAAAGGCATAGGTCTAGTTTATTTTACAGGACCCACGATGGGTTACTTATTAGGATTTTTAATCACTGTTTATTTAACAGGAATTTTTAATTTTAAAGCCAACATTATTATAAATTTTTTTAAATTATTTTTTGCTACAAGTTTTATCTATATTCTAGGAATATTATGGTTAGGTTTTCTCATCGGTTGGGATAAGCCACTTTTTGAACTTGGAGCTAAACCTTTTCTTTTAGCAGAATTATTCAAAATACTTTTAATCTTATTTCTTATTCCAAAAATTAATAAATTAAAAAAAATTATCTAGATTTATCTTGGAGATCTTTTAGATAAAATACGTTGAAGTGTTCTTCTATGCATTTTTAACCTTCTTGCAGTTTCAGAAACGTTTCTGTTGCATAGTTCAAAAACCCTATGAATATGTTCCCATTTCACTCTATCAGCAGACATTGGATTTTCAGGAGGTTTAGCTTTAGATTCAGGAGACGCCAAAAGTGCCGCCTCAACATCATCTGCATCCACAGGTTTTGCTATATAATCAATAGCACCGGCTTTTACAGCTGCAACGGCTGTAGGTAAATTTCCATAGCCGGTTAACATCACAATTCTACTCTCTTTTTTAATTTTATGAAGTGCTTTTACAACATCTAGCCCATTTCCGTCCTCTAACCTAAGATCAATTATAGCAAAATTAGGAGCGGAAACCTTTGTAATTTCTAGCCCCTCCTGGACACTTTTAGCCTCTTTTACGATAAAACCTTTTTTTTCCATGGCTCTTGATAGTCTCCCTCTCAATGGATCATCATCATCTACAATTAAGAGCGATTTATCTGTAAAATCAGTTAATTTTAACTGTGTTGCAGGATTGATTCTTGATTTCATACTCAATTATATGGTTATAAACATATTAATTACAACTGCATCATTGTGTCTTTTTTTCTTTACATAAAGTCAAAAAAACTTTAAATGCGGAAAGATAAGGTTTTTTTATAAAAATTTTTTAGAAACCTTTCTGTGTAAACAAATGAGGGACACATGAGATGCGAAAATTTAAAAACGTTAACGAACTAGTTAACTCTATAAAGCCAGATAATCCCGTATATTGTATACGGCTAGATTCTATTAAACAATCTGTTAGTTTTTTTAAAAGAAATTTTCCTGGTAAAATGTTGTATGCTGTTAAAACAAATCCTAATGAGAAGGTTCTCAAATCAATAATAGCAAATGGTGTAAATAATTTTGATGTTGCATCTTTAAATGAAATAAAATTAATTAAAAAACTTAAACCTGATGCAAATCTTTATTTTATGCATACTATAAAAAGTAGAGAAAGCATAGTTGAGGCATATTTTAATTTTAGAGTAAAAGATTTTGCAGTTGACACTAAAGATGAACTATTAAAAATTCTTGAAGCTACTAATCACGCTCAAGATCTTAATTTATATGTTCGAATAGCAATTTCTAACGAACATGCGGAAATAGATTTATCTCGTAAATTTGGTGCGCTGCCAAGTGAAGCTTTAGGGCTTGTAAGACTTTGTAAGGAACATGCTAAGAAAATAGGAATAAGTTTTCATGTAGGGTCACAATGTATGCACAAAATTTCTTTTTCCAAAGCTATATCTGAAATAGGCAATATAATAAAAAAAACAAAAATAATACCTGATATAATAAATGTTGGAGGTGGTTTCCCTTCAATATATCCCGATTTAAAACCAGAGCCTCTTAGTGCTTATATAGAAGAAATTAATAATGCATTAAAAAAATTAAAGTTACAAAATATACCAGAATTAATTTGTGAACCAGGAAGAGCCATAGTAGCCGAAAGTGGATCAGCTATAGTGAAAGTAGTTTTAAGAAAAAAAAATAAACTTTATATAAATGACGGTACTTATGGAACTTTGTTTGACGCTGGGGTTCCAAATTTTATATTTCCGAGCAAGATGATAACCAATGGAAGAATTCAATCAAAAAAATTTACTGCTTTTAGTTTTTTTGGACCCACATGTGATAGTCTAGATTACATGAAGGGGCCCTTTATATTGCCTAACAATATTAAAGAGGGTGACTACATTGAGTTAGGTCAACTAGGTGCTTACGGGTTAACTTTTAGAACAAGGTTTAACGGATTCTATTCTAACCAAGTTTTTGAATTAGATGATAAACCAATAATGTCAATCTACGAGGATCTAAGTAAAGTAAATTACTTGGTAGCCTAATGACTAAAAACAAAAGTCCTAAAATTGGACATAATAAGAAATCACTTCTAAATAAACCTGTTCAACATATCGATATCACTTCTTTTGATGCGAGAAAAATAATTGACTCTATGAACAAAATGTCTTTTACATCTAGAGAAGTCTCTAATGCGGCAAAAATTTACAACGAAATGATCTTGGATAAGGATTGTTCTATTTTTCTAACTCTAGCTGGATCTACTTCTGCCGCAGGTTGTATGAAAATTTATGCTGATTTAGTAAAGTATAATATGATTGATGCCATAGTGGCCACAGGAGCCTCCATAGTTGACATGGATTTTTTTGAAGCCCTAGGCTTTAAACATTATCAAGGATCTCAATTTCAGGACGATACTGAGCTAAGAAACAACTATATAGATAGAATTTATGATACTTATATTGATGAGGAAGAATTACAGGCTTGTGATAAAACAATTTGTGAAATTGCTAACTCTTTACAACCTGGGTCATACACATCAAGAGAATTCATCTCTGAAATGGGAAAATATCTTAAAAAAAAAGCTAATAAAAAAGACTCATTAATAGAATTAGCTTACGATAATAATGTTCCAATTTTTTGCCCAGCTTTTACCGACAGTTCAGCTGGATTTGGCCTAGTAATGCATCAAGAACAAAATCCAAAAAAACATATTACAATTGATTCAATTAGAGAATTTAGAGAGCTTACAGAAATAAAATTACAATCCAAACAATCAGGTCTTTTAATGATAGGTGGAGGTGTTCCTAAAAACTTTGTACAGGATACTGTGGTATGTGCTGAGTTATTAGGGAAAAAGGTTGATATGCATAAGTACGCTATTCAAATTACTGTTGCTGATAGTAGAGATGGAGCTTGCAGTAGTTCTACTTTAAAAGAAGCAAGTTCATGGGGTAAAGTAGATGTTACAAAAGAACAAATGGTTTTTGCAGAAGCAACTAGTGTATTGCCATTAATTGTTAGCGATGCTTATCACCGTCAAAATTGGAAAAACAGAAAGAAAAGAAATTTTTCACAACTGTTTAAGTCTTAAATGAACTATTTAAGTCAAAAAAAAGGATTTCTTGGTTATGATGCAAAACATAAAATTGATAATAAAGTAATTGTAGTTCCATTTGGCTTAGAAAAAACTGTTAGTTATGGAGGAGGGACAAAAAATGGTCCTAAAGAAATTATTAAAGCGTCTCATCAAGTAGAGTTATTTGATGAAGAATTAAATAAAGAGCCATACAAAGAAATTGGAATTAAGACGATAAAACCATTTACAATTAAAGAAAAAATTATTTCTGCATTGGATCAATTATCAAAAATTAACGAATTAATATTATCGAAGGGTAAATTTCCACTAGTGCTTGGTGGAGAACACTCTTTGACAGTAGGGTCGATTAAACCGTTCACAAAAAAATATGATGAAATTATAATACTTCACTTTGATGCCCATGCAGATTTAAGAGATAGTTATAATGGAGAAAAATATTCTCACGCATCGGCAATAAAAAGATGTTTAGATTTTAAAAATGTAAAAGTAGTTTCACTTGGAATAAGGAATCTTTCTCAATATGAGATGAATTATTATAAAAATAATAAAGATAGAATTGAAATTTTTTGGGGGAAAGATAAAAAAGAATGGAACTTAAAACATCTAGAAAATATTTTGAAGAATAAAAATGTTTATATAACTTTTGATGTCGATAGTTTTGACTCCAGTATTATGCCAGCTACAGGAACACCCGAGCCAGGCGGGTTGTTATGGGAAGAAGTTTTACATTTAATTAAAAATGTTTGTAAAATATCAAACGTAGTTGGTGCAGATATAAATGAATTATCTCCTATTAAAAATTTTGATTCTTATAATTTTTTAGTTGCAAAATTAGCTTACAAGATTTTAACTTATGTTTTTGAGTTTAAAAATTAGATTTTAAATCATTTGATCTCCATTTGATAGTTACTGAAGCACCACCTAATTTACTATCATTTGAAAAAATTAAATAAGCTAGTTTCCTCTCTAAAAGTGTTTTTCCGAGAAAAGTCCCTAAGCCGGTGCCAGCATTTAAATTAACCTGTTCCGATTTAGATTTAATATATGGCTCACCTAAAATGTCCCTTATGTCTTCTGGAAAACCAGGACCATCATCGTTAATTTTTACCTGGATTATATTCTCATCACTTTTTAAAGTAATTAATACATTTTCTTTTGAAAATTTTACAGCGTTCCCAATAAAATTCCTTAATCCATATATTAATTCTGGAGACCTTTGAAAATCAATTTTATTCCTATCTTCGTCTGAATTAATAAGTATTTTTTTTGAAGAAGTTTCCTTAAAGTTATTAATAATTTCCTCTAATAAAATTTCTAGTTTAGTTTTGCTTAAAAAGACATCTTCTTTAATTTGTTTTTTTGCTATTTGTTTAAGTATTTCACCACAACGTTTGGTCTGACTGATAAGCAAATCTATATCTTTTGAATATTCAGAATTACTTCCAATTTCTTTTTTAAGCTCAGATGCAACAACGTTAATTGTTGCTAAGGGCGTACCTAAAGAATGTGCTGCTGCTGCAGCTTGACCTCCTAGGGACTCCAATTCGTACTCTTTAGCTATAACTTGTTGTAATTTATTTATGGCATCAGATCTTCTTTTACTTTCTCCTGAAAATCTTATACCAAAATAGCTTAAAAAAATTAAACCAATGACTATCGCTAAAAAATATCCAGTTAAATAAAGTTGAGGAAAAGTAGTTGCATCTTCATGTATTCCAGGTAGAGGGTAATGAAAAATAGTTAATAAAAATAGAAAACATACTGTTAGGAATCCTAAAATAATTGTTGTCCCCATGCTTAGAAATGTAGATGAAACTATTGCAGGAATAATCATAAGTATTGAAAATGGATTAGAAATTCCGCCTGTTAAATAAAGTAAAACAGATAATTGGATTAAATCATACAAAAGAAAAATGCTTGAAAATAAATCTTTTAATTGAATAGATTTAATCTTAAATTGTAAAAATAAATTCGTTAATAGACCTGCAAAAAGTATGATATAAGCAATATCGATTGGAAAATCTAATTTAAGATAAAAATAAACTAAATTTATTGCTACAAACTGACCTAAAATAGCAATCCACCTTAAGATGATAAGTGTTTTTCTATCTAAATTAAGGTTTTCTCTTAATCTAAAAAGAGTGGAAAAATTCATAATGGTGTTTAAATATCGAGGTTAACAACATCTAAAGCATTGCTTGTTATAAAATCTTTCCTAGGAGCAACATCATCACCCATTAAAATTTGAATCATTTTTTGATCATCTTTTGATTTTTCTTTTGTTCCTTTAGAATATTGAATTTTTAACATAGTTCTATTGTGAGGATTTAAAGTTGTTTCCCATAATTCCTCTGGGTTCATCTCACCCAAACCTTTGAATCGTTGTATCGTCAATTTTTCTCTTTGTTCTGCCATAAATTTGTCAAAAGCGGGTGATCCTTTTTTAATTTTTTTGTCTGCTTTATCTGATATCTTTATTATATAATTCTCCAGTGTTTTTTCATCTTTAATATAAACACTCTTGTTTGATTTAGTTACTTTAAATAAAGGAGGTTGAGCAAGATATATGTGTCCATTTTCGATAAGTTTATTAAATGGAAAATTATTAAAAAAGGTTATTAATAAAGTTCTGATATGTGACCCATCTACATCAGCATCTGTCATTATAATTATTTTTTCATATCTTAAGTTTTCAATATTAAAATCTTTTGAACCTGTGCCTAGAGCATTTATTAAAGTAACAATTTCATTAGAAGACATCATTTTAACTAGTGCTTTAGTTGCGACATCTCCTTTTGCATCATTAGTATTAACCTTACCATTAGAGTTTACATAGGTATTCAATATCTTTCCTCTTAAAGGTAAAACAGCCTGAAATTCTCTTACTCTTCCTTGTTTAGCTGAACCACCCGCAGAATCTCCTTCAACTATAAAAAGTTCTGTTCCTTCTTTTTTTTGTATCTGACAATCTGCAAGTTTACCTGGTAGGCCTGTAAGTTCAAAAGCACCTTTTCTTCTTACGCTATCTCTAGCTTTTCTTGCTACATCTCTTGCAATAGCAGCTTGAGTAATTTTATCAAGAACGTTTTTAGCAACTGATGGGTTCTGATCAAACCAAGTAGATACTTTATCATTAATTATGCTTTCAACAATTAATCTTATTTCTGAGGAAACTAACTTGTCTTTAGTTTGTGAAGAAAATTTTGGGTCTGGCATCTTTATAGAAAGAACTGCTGTTAAACCTTCTTTAATATCCTCTCCTGACAAGTTAACTTTATTTTTTTTTCCATTATTTTTATCTGAAGAATATTTATTTATCACCCTTGTCAAAGCACTCCTAAATCCTAATAAATGTGTCCCGCCATCTTTTTGGGGAATATTGTTTGTAAAAGGTAAAACTTCCTCTGAATATCCAGCATTCCATTCAAACGAACATTCAACAATAACATTATTTTTCGATGCAGTTATATATACTGGTTTTTTAAAAACCTCTTTTTCATTTTTATTTACTAGAATAGGTTTTTTTTGATTTATATGTTTTACAAACTCTAAGATACCACCATCATATTTATGAGTATACTCTTTAGCTTTGGATGATGTGGAGTCTATAAGAATTATTGTAATACCTTTATTTAAAAATGCTAACTCTCGAATTCTTTTTTGAAGAATGTTTGTGCTAAATTTAATTGATGAAAATATTGACTTAGAAGGTAAAAAGGTAATTCTAGTTCCTTTTTTTTTAGTATTTCCCACTTTTTTTAATGGTTTTAAAGAATTGCCATTTTTAAAATTAATTAAATATTCTTTATTATCTCTAAAAATATTTAGCTCTAAAGTTTCTGAAAGAGCATTAACAACAGATACTCCAACACCGTGTAATCCACCTGAGACTTTGTATGAGTCGTGATCAAACTTTCCTCCTGCATGCAGTTGAGTCATAATAACTTCAGCAGCAGAAATATTTTCTCCTTTATGAATATCAACGGGTATTCCTCTTCCATCGTCTTCAACTGTTATTGTATTATCTTTATTCATAGTGATAGAAATATTTTTACAATAACCCGCTAAGGCCTCGTCTATTGCATTATCAACTACTTCGAAAACCATATGGTGTAAACCTGAGCCATCATCAGTATCTCCGATGTACATTCCAGGTCTTTTACGTACTGCGTCTAACCCTTTTAAAACTTTTATAGAGTCAGCACCGTACTGTTCTTTATTTTTATTTTCTGATTTATTTGACATTTTTATTTAGAATAACTTTACGATTTATATCATTTTTTTTCGATTATATAAAATACACTAAGTTTAAGAGCTTAAATTCTTATTGATTAACAAGAGTAATAAGCTGAAATATTAAAAAAATTTCTAAAAATACCTTTATTAAATTTTCATAGGCATAATGACGTAAAAACTATTTTTATCTGCTTTATCTTCAATTAATACTGGGGACATAGGATCTTTAAAATTTATTTTAAGTTCTGAGTCTTCAACCACTGAAGCTATTTCCAATAAATATTTTGAATTAAAGCTTATTGCTAAATCGTTTCCACTATATTTAGCGCTTGTTACTTCGTTACCTTCTCCTGAATTAGCGCTATTAACCGAAAATTTAATATTATCCTTGCTTATATCTAATTTAACACCCTCTTTTTTATCTATAGAAACTGTTATTACTCTCTCTATGGAGTTAATAAATTCTTTAGATTTAACTAGTAAAACCTTATCATTTTTTGTTGGGACAACTTTCTTATAGTCAGGAAATTTTCCATCTATAACTTTTGATATTAGTTTTGTTTTTCCAATTTGAAATTGAATTTTATTATCGCTTGAAGTCATATTTATATCATCTTCGGACTCTAATAAAAGTGTACATAATTGAAATACTGTCTTTTTAGGTAGAATTATTGAAGAAAAATTTAAATTTTGTTCCATTTCTATACTGCTTGAAGAAAGACGATGACTATCTGTAGCTACTCCAGTTAAATAAGACTTACTATCAGATGATGTTAAATGTAAAAAAATTCCATTTAAATAATGCCGAGTGTCATCATTGGAAATTGATATTTTTGATTTATTTAATAAAGATAAAAATTTATTTTTTTCAAGTTTTATTTCATTCCCGGTAAAATTATCTGAAAAATTAGGAAAATTATCAGTAGGAAGACAATTCAGGTTAAAATTTGAATTATTAGTTTTCAAATTTAGTTTATTTTCAGTTTTTAAATCAAATTTTATTAAGGATTCAGGGGATATTTTTCTTAAAATATCATATAAAATATTTGCTGATGTAGTAGTGCTTCCTTCTTTCTGAATTTCAATATTTTGGATTTCATCATAAAAAATAAGATCTAAATCAGTTGCAATTATTTTAAGTTTTTTATCTTTTACCTCCAACAAAACATTGGATAAAATAGGTAAAGTATTTTTTCTTTCTATTATCCCTTGGACTAGGTTTAAAGATTTTAATAGCACATCCCTTTTAGCCGAAAACTGCATTTTTAATTTTCTATCAACAAATCTTTAATATTATTAATATTTTTCTTCATCTCATCATCTTTTTCAGAGAGCCTAGTTATTGTTTTTACAGCATGAATTACTGTTGTATGATCTCTATTTGCAAAACGCCTACCAATTTCAGGTAAAGATCTTGTAGTTAACTTTTTTGCAAGGTACATAGCGATTTGTCTAGGTCTTGCTAGAGGTCTCGATCTTCTTTGAGAAAGCATTTCGCTCAATGGAATATTAAAAAAATTCGAAACAACATTTTGAATTTTGTCTACAGTAATAACTTTAGTTTGATTAAAAACATCTTTTAGAATATTTTTACATTCCGAAACACTTAAATTTTTCTTATGTATCCTACTAAAAGCTATTACTCTATTTAAAACTCCAATTAACTCTCTGATATTTGTTTTACACTCATTAGATATAAAATTAATTACATCTTGAGATAAATTACAATTTTCCTTAAATTGATTTTGAATGTCTTCTATCCTTTTATTAATAATTTTGTTTTTAAGATTTATGTCAGGAATATCAATATCAACAATCAACCCTCCAGAAAGTCTGGATTTTATTCTTTCCTGAACTCTGTCTAATTTCGTAGGGGCTCTATCAGCTGAGATTATAATTTGAGAACTTTTTTCGATAAGACTGTTAAATGTGTGAAAAAACTCTTCTTGTAAACCTTCTTTGCCTCTAATAAATTGTATATCATCTATAATAAAAACAGACGACTTTCTAAAAAAATCCTTAAAATTTACCATGTCATTTTTTTTAATAGATTTAATAAAATGGTACATAAATCTTTCGGCTGAAATAAACATTACATTATTTTTTTCTTGTAGCTCCAAACCTATTGCATTAAGTAAATGAGTTTTTCCAAGGCCTACTCCTCCATAAATATAGAGTGGGTTATAACGCGATAATTGTTCACATACTTTTTTTGACGACGTAAGAGCTATCTTGTTACTTGAGCCCTCTATAAAATTGTTAAAATTTAAATTAGGGTTAAGTCTATTATAATTTAAAATAGAATCTTTTATTTCAGTGATCTTTCCAAGTTCTTCCTTATAATGACCCGGGCTGACAGATTTGGAGTCTTCTAAAATTTTAAACTCTATTCTATTCAAAGTCTGTTTAAAATATTTAACTTGTTCTAATACTTTGTCTAAATATCTAGAAACTATCCAGTCTCTAATAAATCTCGTTGGTACGCCTAATACTAAATAATCATTATATTCTTTTATTAAGGCTATATTTTTTAACCAACTTGAGTAGACTTCCTTGCCAAAATTTTTTTCGAAAGCTGCGTGAACTTCATTCCAGTTTAAAGTTTTTTCTTCCTCTAAAATAAATATTTTTTTGTTTGGTGTTGAATTTTTTTCCATGTGATTGAATTAACAAAATCTTTTTATTTTTTTTATTTTATTTAATCAAGAAGTATTTTTATTTTTTAAAAAAAAAATAGACTCAGGTTGTGTTGTTAGCGTTTAAAGAGAAAAAAAATTAAAAAATTTTTTAAACTATATTTAGTATTATATTTATATATATTGAAATTTAAAATCAAAAGTTGTTTTGTAACAACTTGAAATTGTTAATTAAATTGATTTTGAAATTCTTTTAGAAATTTTTGATATTTTTCTTGAAGCTGTTTTTTTATTTAAAGCTCCAGACTTAGCAACCTGCATGAGAATTGATTGAAATTTAGGAAAATATTTTTTTATAGAGTCTTTTTGCCCTTTTTTAATAAGATTTTCCATATGTTTTACTGAAGATCTATACTTACTTTTTCTTAGTCTATTTACTGCAGTTTGTTTTTTTACTCTTCTAACTCTTCTGATTGCAGATTTTGTATTTGGCATAATTGTACATTTATATATATCCCTTGAATAATGGGGTCAACTTGTTATTTTTGACAAATCTCACAATAAAATGTGGAACGATTTGATTGATTTATTCTTTTAATACTTCCGTTGCAGTTTAATTTAAGACAATTTTTCCCCTCTCTACCGTAAACATAAAAATTTTGTTGAAAAGAGCCTATTTTTCCATCACTGTTTTCAAAATTTCGAATTGATGACCCTCCATCGTGAATTGATTTTTTTAAAATTTTTTTTGTAAAATAAACAATTCTTTCAATTTCTATTTTTTTTATTTTATTTATTTTTTTTATAGGTTTTATTTTGCTTAAGTGAATTATTTCATTAACATAAATATTGCCTAAACCAGAAATAAATTTTTGGTCCATTAAAAGATCTTTGATGCTCTTGTTTTTATTTATTATATAGTTAAAAAAATAATCTTTGTTGAATTTACTTGATAAAGGTTCAGGACCTAAATTTTTAAAATGAATAATTTTATCTATATTTTTAGATTTTAAAATTTTAATAAATCCAAACTTTCTTATATCATTAAATATTAATCTTTTACCTTTATTCAGAAAAAAAATTACATGATTATGCTTCTCATCTTTTTGTGTAAGATTATAGTAAAAACTTGTTTTTCTTTTAATTTTATTTTCAACGACTATAAACTTTCCCGTCATACCTAGATGAGCAAGTATGCTGGTGTCACCACTTAAATTAAAGACTAAATATTTTGATTTTCTATTAATTGAAACTATCTTTTTCTTGATAATTTTTTTAAATGACTTTTTTTCAATAATATATCTAAGTTTACTGGTATTAATTTGAACTTTTCTAATAACATGATTTAAAATAAGACTCCTTAGTGACTTTTTAACAACTTCAACTTCAGGTAATTCTGGCATATAATTTAATTATGAAAATACATTTTCAAGATAAAAAAAAAATAGTCAACGAAGTATTTAGCGCAGTTCATAAGAAATATGATCTAATGAATGATATTATGTCATTCGGAATTCACAGAATTTGGAAGAATAATATGATTAAATGGATGAATCCTCAATTAGGAAATAACCTTATAGATGTAGCATCAGGAACTGGAGATCTTGCAAAAATTTTTTCTGAGCACAATAATAATCTAAATAAAATTTTTTGTGTAGAGCCTAATAAAAATATGCTCAAAGAAGGTCAAAAAAGATTAAAAAAATATAAAAATATAAAATGGAGTCTTTCTAGTGCTGAGAATTTACCGTTTCAAGATAATACTTTTGACTACTACACTATTAGTTATGGAATAAGAAATGTAACGAATATAAATTCAAGCCTTAAAGAGGCTTTTAGAGTTCTAAAGCCTAGTGGAAGATTTATGTGTTTAGAGTTTTCGAAAGTAGAAAATCAATTATTAAAAAATTTATATAGTCGATACTCAAAAACAATTCCTATTCTAGGAAAATATATTGTAGGTGAATCAATGCCTTACGAATATTTAATTAAAAGCATCGAAAAATTTTATAGTCAAAATGAGCTTGTAGATTTGATGCAAAAAAACGGCTTTTCTAATATTGAGTTTAGAAATTTATCTAGTGGTATTTCTGCAATTCACTCGGGTTGGAAAATTTAAAATGTTCAAAAGAGTTTATCAATTATTAAAAATTGCCAGAAAACTCGCTTCATCAGGAGCCATAGATACAATTAACGAAATTTATAACATGCCATTTTTTATAAAAATAATTTTTGATACAATTTCAATTGGCTCAAAGAAAAGAGAGTTTAATTCACAAAAAAAACCTGGAGAAAAACTTTGTGACGCACTTGAAGGTATGGGAACAACTTTTATAAAATTAGGTCAGTTCTTAGCAACTAGACCTGATATAATAGGTGAAGAATTGACTAATGACTTAGAAAAATTACAGGATAAACTTCCAGCATTTAGCGTGATTCAAGCAAAAGATATATTGAAAAATGAGTTAGGCGAAATCCAATTCAAAAAAATTTCAAGTTTAAGTGATCCAATTGCAGCAGCTTCTATAGCCCAAGTGCATATAGCCTCCATTGAGATAAATGATAAAGTTAAAAATGTTGCAGTAAAAATCTTAAGACCGAATATAGAAAAATTATTTAACGAAGAATTAGATGCATTAATGTTATTAGCGTACATAATTGAAAGCTCTACTCCAAAATTAAAAAGGTTAAAGCTTGTTGAGGTTGTTTATTTACTCAAAGAAATAACAAATATAGAAATGGATTTAAGATTCGAAGCTGCCGCTGCTAATGAGTTATATGAAAACACTAAAAATGATATAGGGTTTAATGTACCTAAAATTTATTGGAACTTTACTACGAAAAGAATTTTAACTTTAGATCAAGTAGAAGGCGTATCAATAAGAGAACAAAAACTTATCGAAAGTTCGGGTATTAACCTTAAAAAGTTAGCAGAAAATTTAATTCAACACTTTTTAAGACAAGCAGTTAGAGATGGTTTTTTTCATGGAGATATGCATCAAGGAAATTTATTTGTAGATAAAAAAGGAAATATTATACCAGTTGATTTCGGAATAATGGGTAGATTAGATAAAAATAATAGAAAATATTTAGCTGAAATATTATATGGTTTTATTCAACGTGATTACATAAAAGTTGCAGAAGTTCATTTTGAAGCAGGGTTAGTTTCAAAAACTGTCTCAAAAGAAGATTTTGCACAAGCGCTTCGCTCTGTTGGTGAGCCAATATTTGGCCAGTCAATTAAAGATATTTCTGGAGGTAATTTATTGGCTCAATTATTTGAAATTACAGAAAAATTTAATATGCCAACTCAAACGCCTTTACTACTTTTACAAAAAACTATGGTAGTAGTTGAAGGTGTAGCAAGAAAATTATATCCAAACACTAATATTTGGGAAGTTTCTAGACCAATTTTAAAAGATTGGATTGAAAATCTTAAAGGTCCAAAAGCTAGTGTAGAAAATGTGATAAATACTTCTTCTGAAATTATTAAAAGAATTCCAGACTTTCCAAATTTTATGGATAAAGCTAATTATGCTTTACAGCTAATAGCTGAAGGAAAATTAAACTTAGGTATATCTAATAATAGAAGTATAGAATTAGAGCAAATGAAACTTCAAGGATTAAGAAATAATATTTTGCTTAGTATATTAAGTATTGTAATTGTTATCTTATTAGTATTTTAATAAATAAATGAAATTAAAAAATAAAAAGATATTACTAATAATAGGGGGAGGGATTGCTGCTTACAAATCGTTAGATTTAATTAGACTTCTCAAAAAAAATGATTTTCAAGTCAAAACTATACTCACAAAAAGCGGAAAAGAATTTGTTACTCCTCTATCTTTAGTTTCACTGTCAGGCAATAAAGTATATGAAAAAACCTTCGACCTAGATAATGAGGCTGAAATGGATCACATTACTTTATCAAGGTGGGCAGATTTAATTATTGTTCTTCCTGCTACTGCTAATTTTATGTCTAAATTAGTTATTGGAAAAGCTGAAGATTTGGCTACGACAGTTTTGTTAGCTTCAGATAAAGAAATTATTTTAGTTCCCGCAATGAATGTAAGGATGTGGATTAACCCAGCAACTAAAAAAAATGTCAGTCTTCTTCTAGATTATGGATATAAGTTTTTAGGTCCAGTTGAAGGAGAAATGGCTTGTGGAGAGTATGGTGAAGGCAAAATGTCAAGCCCAAGACAAATTCATACTTTTATTAATAATTATTTTAAAGACAAAGATTATATTAAAAATAAAAAAATCAAGGCACTAGTAACCACAGGTGCAACCAGAGAATATTTTGATCCTGTAAGATACATCTCAAATGAGTCAAGTGGAAAGCAGGGATATGAAATTGCATTAGCTCTTTCAAAACTAGGTGTTCGCACAACTTTAATTGCTGGTCCATCCAGTATAAAATTTTCTAAAGAAATAAAAATTATTAAAGTTATAAATGCTAATCAAATGATGAGGGAAGTAAAAACATTTCTTCCAACAGATATAGCTGTTTGTGCAGCAGCCGTATCAGATTTTAAACCCAAAAAAAAATTTGATAAAAAAATTAAAAAAAAAAATATTAAAAATAATTTTTTCGTAGAATTAGAGAAAAACTTAGATATTTTAGGGTATATTGGAAAGAGTAATAAAAATAGGCCAAAACTAGTAGTTGGTTTTTCTGCAGAAACTGAAAATATTATAGAAAATTCTAAAAAAAAATTAGAAGAAAAATTTTTAGATATGATTATTGCTAATGATGTTTCTAGAAAAGATATTGGTTTTAATAGTGATTATAATCAAGTTGCAATAATTAATAAAAATAACAAAGTTGAAAAAATTTCAAAAAATAAAAAAAATTTTATTGCAAAAATTATTGCAAAAAAAATAGTTGACAAGTTTTTAATTGATGACAAAAATATTCATTAAATTTCTATCAGAAAATGTTTCAATGCCAAAATATGAAACTATTGGATCTTCAGGAATGGATATAGAAGCAAAATTAAATAAAAGTATATCGATTCTTCCTGGTAAAGTTGAGATAATACCTACGGGCTTTTCTTTATCAATTCCTAAGGGATTCGAGGTGCAAATAAGACCTAGATCGGGATTAGCGGCAAAGAACAACATTAGTGTTTTAAATACCCCAGGAACTATTGATGCAGACTACAGAGGTGAAATTAAAATAATTTTGATAAACTTAGGTAAAGATGTTTTCATTGTCGAAAATGGTCTTAGAATTGCTCAAATGGTTGTTTGTCCAGTTATAAAAGCTGATCTAGAATTAGTAGATGAACTTACTGAAACTAAAAGGGGAGATGGCGGGTTTGGATCCACGGGAATTAAGTAAAATTAGAAATGAGATTGACAAATAAAGCTCTAAATAGATTTTCAAAACAAATAATTTTAAAAAATATAGGAATTAGTGGTCAAAAAAAAATTTTTTCCGCTAAAGTTTTAGTTATTGGCGCTGGAGGATTAGGTTGTCCTTTAATTTTATATCTTGCAAATTCTGGAGTAGGAAACATAGGTATAGTTGATGATGACAAAGTTGATTTGACAAATTTAAATAGACAAATATTATTTACAAATGATGACTTGGGCAAATTTAAAGTTGTTCAGGCAAAAAAAGTAATTAAAAAAATAAATAAAGATATTAAAGTTACGATATTTAAAAAAAAAATTACAAAAAATAATATAGCTAATACTATAAAAAAATTTGATATAATTTGTGATGGCACTGATAATTTTAATTCAAGATTTTTAATAAATGATTATTGCCTGAAGTACAAAAAAATCTTAATATCAGCAGCTATTAATAAGTTTGACGGCCAGATTTTTAATTTTAATTTTAAAAAGAAAATTTCCTGCTTTAGATGTTTTATGCCAGAAATACCAAAATATGCGATTAATTGTGATGATGAAGGAATACTGCCTGCTACAGCAGGTATAGCGGGTACTCTACAAGCGAATGAAGTAATTAAATCTATTATAAATAATAAAAAAGTTACCAAGGATAACATTCTTATTTTTAATTCAATGTCGCTAGATTTTAGAAAAGTAAAGTTAAGTAAAAATTTTAAGTGTGTAAATAAATGTTCAAAAAAATAATTTTATTTTATTTTTTATTAACTTCTAGTCTATTAGCTTTTGAAGAATATTTTTTATCATTAAGAAATGATAAAGTAAATCTTCGCCAAGGTCCTTCTTTTGATTATCCAATAAAAATATTTTATTATAAAAAAAATTTACCAATTTTAATTCAAGATAAATCTGACAATTTTTATAAAATAAGAGATCACGAAAATAATACTGGTTGGATTCATCGCTCTCAACTATCAAAAAAAAAGGCAGCGATTTCTATACAGGAGAAATTATTATTGTTTAGTAAACCTACTTTGTATTCTAAGCCATTAGTTGTTTTAGAAAAAGGAAGATTATGTTTAATTAAAAAATGTAAAGTTAATTGGTGTAAAATTAAAGTTGATAAATATACTGGTTGGGTAAAAAAAGATGGTCTTTGGGGAAAATTATAATTAATTAAATCGATTTTCTAACATACAAGCTACAAGATGTATTCGTGACTGTTCTCCACCATTAAAAAAATTATGATATTTAGTATTATTTGTAATTGTAACATGTCCATCAGCAGGCATATGTTTTGCAATATCTTCTATCACCATTCTACAGCCAAGGTTTGTTATAATTGGAATATGTAACCTAGGCTCAGGATCCCTGTGCCAGCTTAAAGTTGATCTAGGTTCTTTTAATAAAATTCTAACTCTGCCAATTTTAAATTTTTTTTTTAAAGTATTATAGACCTCCTCAAAATATGTATTTTTGAAATCTGAGGTTAATTCAGTATATTTAGTTTCATCTATCGGTTTATCTCTCTTGGCCTCTATTCCTGTTTCATTAGGAATTGTCCAGTAAGTTCCTCTCACATTGTGGCCTTGAATTGACTGTTCGTCACCAGGTATTTTATTCAATGGAATCGCCCCAAAACTTTTTAGATTTAATGTATTGAATTCTTTTTCTTCTAAAATTTTTTCTAAATCTGATCTTAGCTTTATAATATCAAACTTAAGATTGGGTATTTTGTAAAAATCTTTGAACTGATTTTGTTCCATTTTAACTAAATTAATGAGACCTTTTTAACTCTTGCCTATCAGCATTCATAATTTTTGTCCAAACTGCCACAAAATCTTTTACAAATTTTTCTTTATTATCGTCTTGAGCATATACTTCCGCGTATGATCTTAAAACTGAGTTAGAACCAAATACTAAATCAACTCTTGTTGCAGTAAATTTAGTTTTTTTAGTTTTACGGTCTATTATTTCATAAATATTTTTATCAATTGGTTTCCATGTTAAATTCATATCTGTTAAATTTACAAAAAAATCATTTGTTAATAAGCCGGCCTTACTAGTAAACACTCCATGCTTAGTGCCTCCATAGTTTGTGTCTAGTACTCTCATCCCACCAATAAGTGCTGTCATTTCTTTTGCTGACAAATTCATTAATGAAGCTCTATCTAACATCATTTCTTCAGGACTAACTGCATATTCTTCTTTTACCCAGTTTCTGAATGCATCATGTAAAGGTTCTAATACTTTAAAAGAATCTATATCCGTTTGTTCTTGAGTTGCATCACCTCTCCCTGAAATGAATGGAACTTTTATTTTTAGTCCAGCTTTTTTAATTGAATTTTCTAGACCAACGTTTCCAGCAAAAACAATTATATCTGCTAGGCTTGAATTAATTTTTTTAGCTACTTTTTCTAATTTACTTATAACTTTATTTAATCTCCCTGGTTCGTTTCCTTCCCACTTTTTTTGAGGTAATAAACGAATTCTTGCTCCATTTGCTCCTCCTCTGCAGTCGGTTCGTCTATAAGTTCTTGCGCTATCCCAAGCCGTACTAATCAAATCTGAATTTTTTAAACCCGTAGCTTCAATCAATTTTTTTGCTTTACTTACATTAAATGTTTTTTTTCCTTGAGGTACTGGATCTTGCCAAATTAAATCTTCTCTTGGAGCATCTGGACCAATATAATATTTTCTAGGTCCCATATCTCTATGTGTTAACTTAAACCACGCTCTTGTAAAAGATTCTTTTAAATACTTGTGATCTTCTCTAAATTTTTCTGATATTTTTCTATAACTTGGATCCATTTTCATGGCCATGTCAGCATCTGTCATTATAGGATTTCTTTTTATTGTTCGATCAGCTAAGTCTCTAGGCTTGTCCTCGTCTTTCATGTTGATTGGTTCCCATTGGTTTGCTCCTGCTGGGCTTTTTTTAAGCTCCCAATCATAATCCAATAAAAGTTTTAAATACGTGTCGTCCCATTTGTTTGGATGAGTGGTCCAAGCTCCTTCTATGCCGCTTGTTACTTGATTAGCTCCCAAACCTCCTCCATCTTTTCTATTCCAGCCAAATCCTTGTTCATGTATTTCACTTGCTTCGGGTTCAGCGCCTAATAGAGAGGCATCACCATTTCCATGAGCTCTACCAACCGAGTGCCCTCCTACAGTTAAAGCACATGTCTCTACATCATTCATCGCCATTCTACCAAAAGTTTCTCTAACGTCGTGTGCTGTTCTTAAAGGATCTGGTTTCCCGTCAACTCCTTCAGGATTTACATAAATTAATCCCATCACAACTGCGGCTAGCGGATTTGTTAATGATCTACGATCACCTTTATTTGAATATCTTTTGTCTTGGAGCCATTCTTTTTCTGAACCCCAATAAACATCTTTTTCTGGGTGCCAAATATCTTCTCTACCAAACGAAAATCCATACATCTTTAATCCCATTGACTCGTAACCTATGTTTCCGGCTAATATCATTAAGTCTGCCCAACTTATTTTATTTCCGTATTTCTTTTTAATTGGCCAAAGTAAACGTCTGGCTTTATCCAAATTTGTATTATCCGGCCAAGAATTTAATGGAGCAAATCTATGATTACCAGTTCCACTTCCCCCGCGACCATCTGCAATCCTATAAGTCCCAGCTGAATGCCAAGCCATTCTTATAAATAAACCTCCGTAATGTCCAAGATCAGCTGGCCACCATTCTTGACTATCGGTCATTAATTTAAGTAAATCTTTTTTAAGTCCTTTAAAATTTAATTTTTTTACCTCTTTTTTATATTGAAATCCTTTGTCCATTGGGTTGGTTTTTGAGTCATGCTGATGTAAAATATCAAGATTAAGATTTCTCGGCCACCAATGTGTAGGTGTTGTTTGAGTTGTCATGCTTCCATGCATAACTGGACACTTCCCACTCCCATTTTTTTTAAATTCTACGCTCATTGTTAATATCTAGTTTATAATCATTCTAAAAAGAAATGTCAATTTGCAAACATCTAATTTTTTAAATTTATAAACACTTCTAGATTTTTTATTTTTTTCCCCTTAGGTGCTTTGGGAATTTTGTTAAAAATTACTTCATTTTCATTTATATCTATTAACTCTGAAGTTTGATCGTTATAAAAATGATAATGATTACTAATATTAGTATCAAAATAATTTTTTTTTTCTTTCCCATGCATTTTTACTTCTTTTAAATAACCAGCTTTTTTAAAAGCATGAACGGTGTTATAAACCGTAGCTAATGCAAATTTAGTAGAGGCTTTTTTATTAAGAGCTTTATTTAGTTCTTCCACTGTAAAATGAAAAGTTTTTTCCCTAAGGTACAAAAACTCGGCTATTTGTACTCTTTGCTTTGTAGGTCTCAACCCAGATGACCTCAATTTTTTAACTATATCTTTCATAATTGTTGATTTTATTTAAATATTCTTTAAAATTATTCTAAACTATTTATATTTAATAAATGTTCTAAATCAAGTAAAAGTTACTTAAATCATGCAAAAAAATAGCTACACTTATAATGAACTGATTGACTGTGGTGAGGGAAAGTTATTTGGAGAAGGCAATGCAAAATTACCGCTACCTCCAATGTTAATGTTTGATAGAATTACTGAAATTAATAAAGATAAAGGAGATTTTAAAAAAGGTTTAATTAAAGCTGAGCTTGATATTAAAGATGAATTATGGTTTTTTAAATGTCACTTTCAAAGTGATCCTGTGATGCCAGGATGTTTAGGTCTCGATGCTATGTGGCAACTTGTAGGATTTTATCTAGGTTGGACTGGAGAACCAGGAAAAGGTAGAGCTTTAGGAGTAAATTCTGTAAAATTTACGGGAGAAGTTCTAAAAAAAATAAAAATGGCAACTTATGAAATTAACATTAAGAGAATTTTAAAAAAAGAAGGTACTTCTGTTGGATTAGCCAATGGAACATTAAGTGCAGACGGAAAAATAATTTATAAAGCAGAAAATTTAAAAGTAGGATTATTTAAATCATGAAAAGAGTAGTAATTTCAGGTATTGGAATTGTATCATGTCTAGGGAACAATCAAGAAGAAGTATATCAATCATTATTAAATTCTAAATCTGGAATTTCTTTTTGTGAAGAATACAAAGAGCATAATCTTAAAAGTCATATACACGGCAAACCTAAGATAAAACTAGAAGAACATGTTGATAGAAAAGTTATGAGATTCATGGGCTCAGGTTCCGCTTACAATTATGTTGCGATGAAAGAAGCTGTTAAAGACTCAGGATTAGAGGAAAAAGAGATAAGTAATGAATTTACTGGAATAGTTATGGGATCTGGAGGTCCCTCAATAGAAAATGTTATATTAGCTGCTGATAAGACTAGAGCAAAGACACCAAAGTTAATGGGGCCTTTTATTGTACCTAGAACAATGGCTAGTACAGCATCCGCTACTTTAGCCGTACCTTTTAAAATTAAAGGAGTTAATTATACAATGAGTTCAGCATGTGCAACGAGTGGACATTGTATTGGAAACTCAGTTGAATTGATACAAGCTGGAAAACAAAAAATAATGTTTGCAGGAGGTAGTGAAGAGTTACATTGGGCAATGACAGCAATGTTTGATGCGATGACAGCACTTTCATCAAAATATAATAGTACGCCCGAACTAGCTTCTAGAGCTTACGATAAAACCAGAGATGGTTTTGTTATAGCTGGAGGAGGAGGAGTATTAGTTTTAGAGGAATTAGAACACGCAAAAAACAGAGGGGCAAAAATTTATGCTGAAATAACTGGATATGGAGCTACTTCTGATGGTTATGATATGGTTGCACCATCCGGAGAAGGAGCAGTGAGATGTATGGAGCTGGCTTTAAATACATCAAAAAATAAAATTGACTATATAAATACTCATGGAACATCAACGCCGGTTGGTGATATTACAGAGTTAAAAGCTGTTGAAAAGACATTTAAAAATAGTGTTCCTAAAATAAGTTCTACAAAATCTTTGTCTGGTCATCCTTTAGGTGCGGCCTCAGTTCACGAAGCTATTTATTGTTTAATAATGATGAAAAATAATTTTATTACTGGATCTGCAAATATCAAAGAATTAGACACTGAGGCAAAGAAATTTCCTATTATAACTAAAACTGAAAAGAATATTTCTTTAAATTCAGTCATGTCAAATAGTTTTGGCTTCGGTGGAACAAACGCAACTTTAATTTTTGAGAAAGTATAATTATGGATTTAATGAAAGGTAAAAAAGGTTTAATTATGGGAGTGGCTAATGAGAGATCAATCGCTTGGGGTATTTCTCAAAAGCTAGCTGAGTCGGGCGCTGAATTAGCATTTACCTACCTCGGTGAAGCTTTAAAAAAAAGAGTTATACCCTTAGCAGAAAAATTAAATTCAAAAATAACTTTTAGTTGTAACGTAGAAAAAGAGGAGGAAGTAAAAAAACTATTTAATGATATTAGAACCAAATGGGGTCAAATAGATTTTGTTGTTCACGCTGTAGCGTTTTCAGATAAGTCAGAATTATCAGGAGAATATTTAAATACTACTAGAGATAATTTTTTGAGAAGTATGCTTATTTCATGTTTTTCTTTCACCGAAGTAGCAAAAGAATCGTCTAAAATTATGAAAGAGGGAGGTAGTTTGTTAACTCTAACTTATGAGTCAACTAAAGCTATCCCTAATTACAATGTAATGGGTGTCTGTAAATCAGCCCTCGAAGCAAGCGTAAAATATTTAGCAAGAGATCTTGGATATAAAAAGATAAGAGTTAATGCAATCAGTGCGGGACCAATTAAAACTCTAGCTGCGTCGGCTATAGGAGATGCAAAATTTTTATATAAGTGGAATGAAGATCATTCTTTTTTAAAAAGGAACGTAGATATTCATGATGTAGGAAATTCAGCTCTATATTTATTAAGTGATCTTGCAGCAGGGGTAACTGGTGAAATTCATTATGTTGATGCCGGTTATAATAAAGTTGGAATGCCCGATCCGAAAAATATTAGCTAAATTATGCTGAAGCTTGTTTCATGGAAAGTTTAACTTTTCCTCTATCAAAACCTACAACTTTTACTGAAACTTCATCACCTTCTTTGACGACATCTCCTACTTTAGCAACTCTTTTGGCTGCAAGTTCTGAGATATGAACTAGACCATCTTGTTTACCTAAAAAGTTTACAAAAGCTCCAAATTCCATAATCTTTACGACTTTACCTTTGTAAATTTTCCCCATCTCAGGTTTGGCAACTAAACTTTTAATAAACTCTATGGCTTTATTTCTGGAAGCTTCGTCTGGTGCAGCTACAGTTACTTCTCCTGTATCTTTAACATCTACTTTTGCTCCAGAAGTCTCGACTATTTCTCTAATTGTAGCGCCTCCTTTACCAATTACAGTTGCAATATCTTTCTTATCAACTTTTACTATCTCCATTTTGGGGGTATGTTTTGAAAATTCTTTTCTAGAAGATTTAAGAGCCTTATTCATTTCACCTAGAATATGCTCTCTACCACCTTTGGCTTGATCTAAAGCTTTTTCCATGATTTCAAATGTAATGCCTGTAATTTTAATATCCATTTGAAGAGATGTTATTCCATCTTTTGTTCCAGCTACTTTAAAGTCCATGTCTCCTAAATGATCTTCATCACCTAGAATATCTGATAGCACTGAAAATTTATCACCTTCTTTTATTAGTCCCATGGCTATACCAGCAACTGGTTCTTTTATTGGGACACCTGCATCCATTAAAGATAAAGAGGTTCCGCAAACTGTTGCCATTGAGGAAGAGCCGTTAGACTCGGTAATTTCTGATACAACTCTTAAAGTATAAGGAAAATTTTCTTTTAATGGTAATGATGAATTGATCGCTCTCCAAGCCAGTTTACCATGTCCAATTTCTCTTCGTCCTGTTCCAATTCTTCCGCATTCTCCAACAGAGAAAGGAGGAAAATTATAATGTAACATAAAACTTGACCTTTTCATTCCCTCTAAACTTTCTAATCTTTGTTCGTCATCAGACATCCCTAGAGTTGTAACTACTAATGCTTGTGTTTCTCCTCTGGTAAATAAAGCAGAACCATGAGTCCTTGGAAGAACTCCGACTTCACATTTAATTTGTCTTACATCAGCTAAACTTCTACCATCAATTCTTTTTTTATCTTTTAATATTGCTGTCCTAACTATATCTTTTTCTAGTGACTTTAATTGCGCCATAGCTTGATTTTCTGTCACCGTTTCATCTTCAATAAACATTTCTTTAACTTGAGTTTCTATTTCTGAAATAGCTGTTGATCTCTTCTTTTTATCTATTTCTTTAAAAGCAGTTCTAAGACTAGTTTCAAATTTGTCTGTAATTTTCTTTTTAACATCTGAATGATCAATTTCTTCTACTTTCCATTTAGGTTTACCAGCTTTTTTAGCTAATTTTTCAATTGAATCGATTATAGGTACAAAATTTTCATGGCCAAACTTAACAGCGTCTAACATCACTTTTTCTGAGAGACCTGAAGTTTCAGACTCAACCATTAAAACCGCATCTTTAGTTCCTGCAACAACTAAATCTAATTCTGAGTCTTTTAATTCTTCAATAGATGGGTTTAATAAATATTTTCCATCTTTATACCCAACTCTACTAGCAGCAATAGGGCCTTGAAAAGGAAGTCCTGATATTGCTAAAGCGGCAGAAGAAGCAATTATTGATAAAATATCTGGTTGATTTTCACCATCGTAAGATAATACAGTTGGAAGTAATTGAACTTCATTTAAAAAGCTTGAAGGGAATAAAGGTCTAATTGGTCTATCTATAAGCCTTGAAATTAAAGTTTCAGCTTCAGTAGGTCTTGCTTCTCTTTTAAAATAACCTCCTGGAATCTTTCCAGCAGCATAATATTTTTCTTGGTAATTTACAGATAACGGAAAATAATCTTGTCCATCTTTCAGTTTTTTTGCTCCTACAACAGTTGCAATCACAACTGTTTCTCCGCAAGTTGCAATAATTGCTCCATCTGCTTGTCTAGCAACTCTTCCGGTTTCTAAAGTTATTTTCTTGCCATTAATTTCAATTACCTCTTTTTCTATTTTGAACATTATTTCCTTAAATTTAATTGTTTTATGACTTTGTTGTAAGAATCAGGATTTTTTTTCTTTAAATAACTTAAAAGTTTTTTCCTTCTATTAACTGATTTTGTAAGACCTACTGTAGAATGTTTATCTTTTTTAGATTTTTTAAAATGATCAGCTAACTTTGTTATTTTATTAGTTAACAATCCTATTTGAACTTCTGCAGAACCCACGTCTTTTGAATGAATAGCTAGTGAACTAATTATATCTTTTTTTTTGATCTTCATTTTCTTTATTTTTTTTTATTAATCTTTCTATTTTTTCAGCATATTCAAAGGAATTATCTTCTACAAATGCGATTTTAGGTAGAAATTTTATATCTAGTTTTTTCGATAATGCTTTTCTAACAAGATGAGAGTACTCCGTCAAGGTGATAACTGTTTCTCTCATTTCTATACCACCTAGTGGTATTACGTAAGCTCTTGCAGTTTTTAGGTCAGGTGTCATTCTTACCTCAGTGACAGTTATCATTTTAGTATCAATAAAAGGAATTTTTGCCTCATTTCTTATAAAAATTTCCCCTAATTTTTGTTTTACTAATTCACCTACTCTCAACTGTCTTTGGCTATATGCAGGATAACGATTTTGTTTTTTCATTAAATTTTTCTCTCAATTTTTTCAATTAAATAAGACTCTATTATATCTTTCTCTTTAAAATCAATAAAGTCTTTGACACTAATACCGCATTCTAATCCAGCGTTAACTTCTTTTACTTGATTTTTTTCTCTAAAAATACTCGAAATCTCTCCTTCAAATTTAACAGTTCCATCTCTTATTATTCTCACTTTCGACTTATTTCTAATTTCACCATCTAGGACTTTACATCCAGCAATTTTACCTGCATTTGAAACTTTAAAGATCTGTTGTATTTCCGCTGATCCACTAATAGTCTCTTTAATATCAGGTTCCAAGAGACCGGATAAACCTTTTTCTATAAATTCTAGGGCTTCGTAAATTATATTAAAATATTTTATCTCAATTTTTTGTTCTTCAGCTAATTTTTTTGCCTCCCTATTAGGTTTTACATTAAATCCAATTAATAAAGCGTTTGAAGCTTTTGCTAATGAGACATCTGTCTCATTAATCATTCCAATGTCTGAAAGTATTATATGTGCTTCAACCTCTGGATGCTCTATCTTATTAATCGCCATTTTAAGAGCCTCGTTAGATCCTTGTACATCAGATTTTATTATAATATTAAGTTCTTCTTTATTTTTTTTATTTTCAAATAAAGTTGTTTTATCCTTTGGTATTAATTTTTTAGTTGAAGCGGAGTTACTCTTTTTAAATTCAGCAATTTCTTTTGCTTTAACCTCACTTTCTGTTACTAAAAATTCAGCTCCAGCAAAAGCAGAGTCGTTCATACCTAAAATTTCAACTGGCATAGAAGGAGTTGCTTCACTAATGGTTTTGCCTTCATAATTTATCATTGCCCTTATTTTTCCCCAAGTGCTGCCACAAACAAAATAATCTCCTCTTTTAAGTGAACCGTTAGAGATCAAGATTGTAGATACTGGCCCTTTACCTTTATCAATTTTTGACTCTAGTACTACTCCAGTTGCTGGGCCTGTAATTCTTGATTTTAAATCTAAAATTTCAGATTGTAATAAAATTGCTTCCTTTAACTTATCCAAATTAGTTTTTTTTGTTGCTGAGACTTCTACAAAGAGAGTATCTCCACTTAAGTCCTCCGCAATAAGTTCATACTGCATTAAATCATTTTTAATTTTACTTATATTTTTATTTGGTAAATCACATTTATTAATTGCTACTATTATGGGCACTTTAGCTGCTTTAGAATGTTTTATCGCTTCTATGGTTTGGGGTTTTATGCCATCATCTGCTGCAACCACTAAAACTACAATATCTGTTACCTTGGAACCTCTTGCTCTCATTTCAGTAAAAGCTGCATGACCAGGAGTATCAATAAAGGTAATTATTTGATTTTTATTTGACTCAACTTGATAAGCTCCAATGTGTTGTGTAATCCCTCCGTGTTCTCCAGATACAATATTTGTATTACGCAAAGAGTCTAAAAGAGAAGTCTTTCCATGATCAACGTGACCCATTATTGTTACGACCGGTGCTCTTTTTGAAACTTTACCTGTAGAAATATCATTTTTATTTTTAGTTTCAAAAATTGGAAGTTCTTCAATTACAGGCTTATGTCCAAATTCTTTAACAATATATTCAGCTGTATCTTTATCAATAACATGATTTATAGTTGCTATAACTTTCATGTTAAATAAAAATTTTATGACATCGGAAGATCTCTCAGCCATTCTATTAGAAAGTTCTTGAATGGAAATTTGTTCAGGTAATTTGACATCTCTTATAACTTTCTTGAACTCCTTCTTTTCTTCTGTTTCAGAAGTACTTCTCTTTTCTTTAAGCCTAGCTCTTTTTACGGAAGCAAGACTTCTTTGTTTAATTTCAATTTCCTCAACATTTAAAGCTCTCGCTACAGTTAATTTGAAATCTCTTTTATCAACTGGGCCTTTAAGTTTTAATTTATTTTTACTTGGTGTTTTTTCATCTTTTTTAATGAAATTTTTTTTTGCTTGTTGTTCAACTAATTTTCTAGCGGAATTTTTTTTAAAATTCTGTTTAATAGAATTTGATTTAAAATTAGCTTTATTTAAATCTCTAGTAGGCTTGAAAGGTTTCTTTTTTTCAATAGAGTAAGATTTCTTACCATTTTTTTTAATTGAAGATAAATCAATCTTTTTTGTTAAGTTAGTTGATATAGTTAAAGTTTTTTTTTTACTTTTTTGTTTATCCATAAATTTTATTTAAATACTATTTCCCTGGCTGACATGATCATCTGATCTGCCTCTTCTCTTGAAAGAGAAAATTCCTCTAAATAACCCTCTATTCTAATTTTTTTTCCTTTAATTTCATCAAAACCACCTATTAACTCATCAGAAGATAAATCTGCAAAGTCACTTAATTTTTTAATATTTCTTTGCCCTAATAAAACTAACATTCCTTGAGTAATGCCTTTCAAATTAATTAATGCTTCCTCCACTCCTAATTCTTTAAGTTTTTTTGAAACTTCTTCTTTTTCTTTCAATAAATTTTCTTTAGATCTATTTATAAGTTCTTCAGCCGTTCCTTCATCTATTGCTTCAATTTTAGAGATATCTTCAGATTTAGATTGAGAAATTTCTTCTATATTTTGAAATCCTTCTGAAACTAAAAGTTGAGCTAAAGTTTCATCAACTTCTAAATTTTTGATTAGTGTCTCAGTTTTTTCTTTAAATTCTGCTTGTCTTCTCTCTGAATCTTCTTTTTCAGTTAAAATATCTATCTCATAATTTGTTAACTTTGAAGCTAATCTAACATTTTGCCCCCTACGCCCGATTGCTTTACTCAAATTTTCTTCTGTTAAAATTACATCTATTCTTTTGTTGTCTTGATCAATTAAAACTTTTTGAATTTCAGCAGGAGATAGGGACTCAGAAATTAGTGTTGGTAAATCCTCAGTCCATTTAATAATATCTATTTTTTCTCCATGAAGCTCATTTACTATAGTTTGGACTCTACTTCCTCTCATACCTACACAAGCACCAACGGGATCTATAGAGCTGTCAGTTGAAAAAACACAAATTTTTGCTCTACTTCCTGGATCTCTCGCTACAGATTTTATTTCAATAATGCCCTCATATATCTCTGGTACTTCTTGAAAAAATAATTTAGCTAGAAATTGAGGATGTGCTCTTGATAAAAAAATCTGGTGACCTTTAAGCTCTTTTTTTACCTCATAACAATAAGCTTTTACTCTATCTCCATTTTTTAAAATTTCTCTTGGTATCAGCTCATCTTTTTTTATAACTCCCTCTGCTTTTCCTAAATCAATTATAACATTTCCATATTCTAATCTTTTAATTATTCCACTTAAAATTTGACCTTGCTTATCTATAAAGTCTTTATATTGCCTATTTTTTTCTGCCTCTCTTACTCTTTGGCTAATAACTTGTTTAGCGCTTTGAGCTGCGATTCTTCCAAAGTCTATTTGTGGAAGATCTTCAAAAATTTTATCTCCAATCTTTAGTTCATTATTACTATTTTTTATTGATTGGGCATTATCAAGACTTATTTCTTTATTTGGATTTTCAGGATTCTCAACTATCTCTAAAACTTTTTGAATAGAAATTTCACCAGTCTCTCGATTTATAGTTACTTTAATTATATTATCATTTCCATATTTTGTTAAAGCAGCTTTTTCAATAGCACTTTCCATAGACTCGATAACCAAGTCTTTATCAATCGATTTTTCATTAGCCACTGCATCGACAATTCTCAAGAGTTCTAATTTATCTAATCCTCTGTTTAACATTTTTCTCCTTTTATTTTATCCAAAAAAAAATGGGCTAAAGCCCATTTTGAATTTTCTACAATTTAAACTAACTTAATGAATTAAATTGAAATTTTCAAGTTTACAATTTGAAAATATCTATTTTATCAGTTTTTTCCCAAGAAAAATGCCCATTATTAGATGGTTCACGTCCAAAATGACCGTAGGCTGATGTCATTTCATAGATCGGTTTATTGAGTGACAACAATTCTCTTATACCCCTTGGTGATAAATCAAAATTTTTATTAATGACGTTTTTTACAACTTCTATTTTTTTTTCATCTTTTTCTGAAAGTTTCAAAAAAATTGAAAGGGGTTTCGAAACTCCTATTGCATAAGCTAGCTGAATTAAACATTTGTCTGAAACGCCTGCTGCAACAATATTCTTTGCAAGATATCTTGCAACATATGCTGCAGATCTGTCTACTTTTGTGGGATCTTTGCCAGAAAAAGCTCCCCCTCCATGAGGAGCTGCTCCTCCATAAGTATCAACTATAATCTTTCTACCTGTTAAACCAGTATCCCCATCTGGTCCTCCAATAATAAATTGACCTGTAGGATTAATGTAAATTTCGTCTTCCCTTAAATCTTCAATAAATTCTTTTGGTATCGATCTTGAAATATAAGGAACAATTAGTTCTTTCACTTTTTTTTGATTTAAATCTTTAGAATGCTGTGTTGAAATTACAATCGAAGTAACTTTAGTTGGTTTATCATTTTCATATTGCATAGAAACTTGACTTTTGGAATCTGGTTCTATTCCTTTCAGTTGACCATTTTTTCTATCCTCTGCCATTAATCTTAATATTTTATGTGAAAAATAAATTGGTGCAGGCATTAAATCTTTGGTTTCCGAACAAGCATAGCCAAACATTATACCTTGGTCTCCGGCTCCTTCGTCTTTATTACCTTTTGAGTCTACTCCCATAGCAATATCAACAGATTGTTCATGTAAATTACTTTCAACGTTTGCAGTCCTCCAGCTGAATCCTTTTTGGTCATAGCCTATGTCTTTTATACAATTTCTTACTTTTTCAATTAAATCTTCATTTTTTATTTTTGGTCCTCTTGTCTCTCCTGCTAAAATTACTTTATTTGTAGTTGTCAATGTTTCACAAGCAACTCTAGCAAATGGCTCTTTCCTTAAATAAGTATCAACAACCATATCAGAAATACGGTCACAAACTTTATCTGGATGGCCTTCTGAAACTGACTCGCTAGTAAAAAGATATTTATTCATTGTCTTTAATAATTTTTTTTTAAAGTAAAAAAGATAATTGTATATGTAAATAAAAGTGTAAAAAATATCAAATCATTTCTATTTTTAGAATTGTTATTAAGTATTGGTATATTAAGTTCTATATTTCCTGCCTCATCTGGCTCTAGTCTTTTTATAACTTTTCCAGTGTTACTAATAAATGCGGTTACCCCCTTATTGGCAACTCTAACTAGGTAAGTATCATTTTCAATAGCTCTAAAAATTGATTTTGCAAAATGTTGATGTGGACCTATAGATCCTCCAAACCAGGCATCTTCTGAAATATTAATTATTAAATTGCTTTCATTATTTTTATTTTGAACTAACTCAGTAAATATTATTTCGTAACATAATAATGGTAATATGTTTAAATTTTTTATCTTAAAATTTTCTTGGTCAATACCTTTAGTAAATGATCCGTGTCCTTGAGTAATTTTTTTTAGACCAATTTTTTGAAGTGTATCTTTAAATGGTAAAAATTCACCGAAAGGTACAAGTTTTTTTTTATTATATTGGTAAAGAATTTCAAATTTATTATTTATAACAATAAAACTATTAAAAACATTTTTTTTGGGACTCATAGTGTTTGCCCCTAGAATTATCATATGTTTGCTAGAAAAATTTTTCAAAAAAAGATCTTTATACTTAATTAAATCTGAAAAATAAAAACCAGTAAAAACTCCTTCTGGCCAAACAAATATGGTTTCGCTCTCTTTCTTAGGTTCGCTATATTTAATCAATTTTTTGATTGATTTCTCTATATCTTTATCTGTTAAATTATACTTTAAATCAAATTTTGGAGATATTAATTTCATATTGGTATTATTAATTTTTACTTTATCTAAGTTATTATTTGCTAACATTTCTTTGTTCATTATTCTCGAACCTAATATATAATTTGAAAAAAAAGTTAATAATAAAACTATAAAGATAAAAAAGTTATAATTATTTTTTTTAAATATTAAGAGAAGAGGAGAACAAAAAAAAATTAGAACAAGTAAATTAAATGCAAAAATTCCAATAGTATTTAAAGACTGTAAAATTTCAGGAAACCATGACCAACTATATGCCCAAATATTCCATGGAAAACCAGTTAAAATTTTTGCTCTTACAAAATCAAAAAAAGATAAAATACTGCAAAAAAATAAAATTGAAATAAAATTATTTTTTATAAAAATACCTGCTAGTAAAGTACTTAATCCAAAAAATAAACCTAAGAATGCAGGAATCAAAATTAAAGAAAAAGGTATTAAGAATTCAAAACTTTTGTCAAAAGTTAAGGAATAAGATATCCAATATGTTCCTGAAAAAAAAAATCCTAATCCAAAAAAATATCCTACAAAAAATAAATTTTTATAAAAAGGTTTTTTTCTATACTTATATTTAGATTTTTGACCTACATAAGTTAAAATCAAAAAAAAGATTGGTAACAATAAAAAATTGATGATTGTGAAATTAAATGGTTGAAAACTAAAGATTGTCAAAATACCCAAAAAAATAGGGATTACAAAAACTACAAGTGTTCTATTATTATAAATTAAACCTAAATTCATCTATTTAATAAATCTACATAATTTTTCTCAATTTTTTTCATTCTAAAATAATCACTGTTAAGTTTGTGTCTATATCCAAGTAGATGTAGTAAACCATGTATCCAGATTTCATTAAATTTCTCTCTAAAATTTTTATCAAGATCTTTATTTATCAATACTTCTAAATTAATTATAATATCTCCTAAATAAACTAAATTGTTTTTTTTTAAAATTTTTTTAAGATCATTTTTTTTATGAAAAGGAAAAGATAAAACATCAGTGGTTTTAAGTTTTTTTCTATATTTATAATTTAATTTTTTAATATTTTTATTATTTGATAATAAAAGGGAAAATTCTAATCTTTTTTTTTTGAAAAATTTTTCGGTATTTAACTTTTTAATTTTTTTTTTTAAATATATTTCTGGGCTTTTAATATATTTAGTCCAATTTTTATAGCCAACGATAACATTAATTTTTATCATTAGTATCTTTTTGGTATGCTTTAATAATTTTTGACACCAATGGATGCCTTATTACATCCTTGTGATTAAATTCAATTATTTTAATTTCTCTTATTTTTTTTAATATATCTTTAGAGTCTACTAGTCCAGAGTGAGATTTGTTTATTAAATCTACTTGGGAGGGATCACCATTAACTACTAGTTTTGAATTTTCTCCTATTCTAGTTAAAAACATTTTGATTTGAGTTGATGTTGCATTTTGCGCTTCATCTAGTATTGCAAAAGAATTTTTAAGTGTTCTACCTCTCATGAATGCTAAAGGAGCTATTTCAATTTCTCCCGTCTCAATTTTTTTTTGAATTTTTTCAAAACCAAATAACTCGTATAATGCGTCATATAAAGGTCTTAAATATGGATCAACTTTTTCTTTCATATCTCCAGGTAAAAATCCGAGTTTTTCTCCAGCCTCAACTGCTGGCCTTGATAAAATTACTCTTTCTACTTTTTTTTCCATTAAAAGTGTAATAGCTACAGATACTGCGAGAAAGCTCTTTCCTGTGCCTGCAGGACCTAGGGCCATTGTAATATCATTTTCTTTAAGAGCCTTTATATACTCAGATTGTTTTTCAGATCTTGCAATAACTGACCTTTTAGGAGTTTTAATTAATTGATCTAGTGTTCTAACGTTTGACTTTAAATCAGAGATAATATTTTTTTTCACAGATAATAATATATCACTTTTTTCAATAGAATTAGTTAAAAGAAACTTATTTACCAAAAATTTAATTGCATCACTTACTTTGTTAACATTTTCATTGATACCTTTAACAGTGATTGAGTTGCCTCTAAAAAATATGTTAGTTTTAGTCAGTTTTTCTAAATCTTTTAAGTTTTGATTAAATTGGCCTACAACGGACATAACAATATTATTGCTCATTATTTGAATATTTATTGTTTCTTGATCTATTTTTTTTATTATTAATTTTTGATCTAATTTACTTATCTCAGACATAAATTATGCAGCGAATTCTCTATCATTAGCTTTTGAAAAAGTATTTCCAAATAAAGTGTTTTTATTAAAATCTTTTATAATTACATCACAAAGTTTACCTGTTAAGTTTACTTCACTATTTACTACCACAGAATTTGAATATTCATCTCTTCCAAAATAACTATCTGAATTTTTTAACTTATTTTCGAATAATACTTTAACTTTTTTATTAACTAAATTTTTTCTATAATTGCTTTTAATACTATCTGCTACTTGTTGAAAAATTTTTAATCGTTGTTTAGATATTGATGTATCCAAAATATTTAAATTCGTTGCTGGAGTTCCCGGTCTTGGACTGTAAATAAAAGAAAATGAATTTATGAAATTTATTTTTTTTAATAAATTGATTGAAGCGTTAAAGTCCTTCTCGCTTTCACCTGGATAGGCTATTATAAAATCACTTGAAAATTTTATTGAATTTTTTTTATTTTTTATTTTATCAATAATCCTAATATATTCTTCTACTGTATGTTTTCGATTCATTTTTTTTAAAATTTTGTTAGAACCACTTTGAACAGGCAGGTGTAATAATGGCATTAGTTTTTCGCATTTACCATGAACTTCAATTAAATCATCGGTTACATCACTTGGATGAGAGGTAGTGTATCTAATTCTTTTTAATCCTTTAATTTCATTTAAAGATTGAATTAAATGAGAGAGTTTATAATTTTTAAAGTTATAGGCATTCACGTTTTGTCCTAATAAAGTTATTTCTTTAACCCCATTATTAATAAGGTGGTTTGATTCACTTATAATTTCTTGAAATGACCTTGAATGTTCTGGACCTCTTGTATAAGGCACCACGCAAAATTTACAAAATTTATCACAACCTTCTTGTATCGTTAAAAAAGATGAAATCTTTGAACTATTATTAGTTATATTATTTAATAAATCAAATTTTTCTACTACTTCAAATTCAGTAAAATTATTTTGATTTTTATTTTTCTCTATATCTCGAATGATTTCATTTAGTTTATGATATGATTGAGGTCCTATTACACCATCAATATATTTTTCTTTTTGTAACATAATATTTCCCTCGGCTTGAGCTACGCAACCTGTAACAAGAAATATAGGTTTTTTTTTATTTTTAAATTGTTTTTTCACTCTACCAACATCATGATAAACTTTTTGAGTTGCTTTTTCTCTAATATGACATGTGTTTAAAATGTAACAATCTGCTTCAGAGATGTTTTGAGTAGGAATATAATCAATTTTTTTTGTCATATCTATAATACGATTGCTATCGTATTCATTCATTTGACATCCAAAAGTTTTGATAAAAATTTTTTTTGACAATTTATTTTTTTATTTTTGAACCATATAATTCTAATTTATGATCAACTAATTTATAACCCAGTTTTTCAGCAATCTTTGTTTGTAAATCTTCAATGTCTTTATCAACAAATTCTATTATATCACCAGTGTTTATATCTATAAGGTGATCGTGTGGTTGTTCTGTAGATGGCTCATATCTAGATTTCCCTTCTTTAAAATCGTGTCTTTCTATTATTCCAGACTCTTCCAATAATTTGACAGTCCTGTAAACAGTTGCAATGCTAATTTTTTTATCTACTAAGCTTATTCTTTTATGCAGTTCGTCAACATCGGGGTGATCTTTTGAACCATAGTTAGCTTTGGACTCAGACATAACCTTAGCAATAATTTTTCTTTGATCTGTTAACCTAACGCCTTTTTGTTTGCATTTATCTTCTATAGTGCTCATAATAATAATTTAACTTAAATATATAGGTTTAATCAATTTATTTTCTAATAGATTTTTTTCAATTAAAAATTCAATATTTTTAAGGTCAAATTTACCTAAATCTGAGTTTTTAAAACCATATATTTCAGCCCCTACTGATATCTTAATACCTTTTGCCGCAGATATAGATGTTCTTATGGCTGAAAAACTTCCTGGTCCCATATTGACTAAGATTGAAAAATTTTTGTTCATTTTAATTTCCTTATTCTTTAATATCTTGGCAATATTATTAACAAGTTCATCAGTGCCATCAATTTTTGTTTGTAATTCTTCTATAAAAAAATTATCATTAATTTTTAACCCAATTAATCTAATTTTACCAGTGCAATTAATTATTAAAAAATTTTTAATCATAATTTACTTTATAGTTTTTTTTAATTTTACAAACAATTCTTTTTCTTCATCAAAATATATAGAAGACTATGGAATAATTTCTTTTATGTATCACAGATTTGAAGAAAATAAGTATCCTTCTACCAATATACGTTTAGATGACTTTAAAAAACATTTATACCTTATAAAAGAGCAAAATTTCAAATTCATAAATCCAAATAAATTTGAAGATTTTCTTAACCTTAATCGGGGTGAAAAAAAAGTTTTATTGACTATTGATGATGGTTTTTCATCTTTTTATGAAAATGCTTGGCCAATACTTAAGAAAAAAAAAATACCTTTTATACTGTTTGTCAGTACTAGAGAAGTTGGAAATTATAATTATATGAATTGGGATCAAATAAAAGAGGTAGCATCAAATGATTTTGTACACATAGGAAATCATAGCCATTCTCACGAGTATCTAATTGATTATAATGAAAAAAAAATAAAAGATGACATAGCTACTTCTATAGAAATTTTTAATAAAAAAATTGGTTACAAATCACCTTTTTTCTCTTATCCGTTTGGAGAATATAGCCTTGCTTTAAAGAAAATTGTTAAAGAATTAGGATTTAAGTACTCTTTCGGTCAACATTCTGGGGTAATTGATATAACGAAAGATTATTTTGAGTTACCTAGATTTCCAATAAACGAAAAATACGGAGACTTAGATAGATTTAATAATTTATTAAAAACAATACCATTTAAATATAAAAAAATTGTTCCAGAAGAAAAATATATAACTGAGTCTAATAATCCTCCTGAAGTGTTTATAGAATTTTTTGATAATTTCGAAAATATTAAATTTATTAATTGTTATTCTAATGAAGAAAATAAATGGAGAAAATCTAATATTAGTATCTTAAATTCTACAAAGATTAGAATTAATTTAGCAGGAAAATTTACTACTGAAAGAGGTAGAATCAATTGTTCTCTTCGAGAAAAAAACGGTTTATGGAAATGGCTTGGAATTCAGTTTGTTGTAAAAGAGAAATAATTTTTATAAATTTAATTCCCTTCTAATAACCGTATTAGTTAGTTTAACGTTTTCAAAATCTTCCAGTGAGTTTTGTAACATCATCTGTTCTAAAATTTTAGTATATTCCCCTCCTGTTTGGGCATAACTATCTAGAGTGTGAATTAGCTTGATACCTTTAATTGATCTATTTTTTTCTCGTAAAGAATATCTCTTTTCTCTAAATTTCTTATAACTTTTATGCGTATTTAAATTATTTTTATAAGCTTTTACTGAAGCTCTTAGTATTGGAAATCTTAAAATTTTATGACTCAGTTCTTTATTTCTGTTCAGCGGTTCAATACCTCTACCATTCCAAGTCCATTGACCAAATATAGCATTTCCTTCCAACGCAAATCTAGAAGTACCCCACCCACTTTCTTTAGCTGCTTGAGCAATAGCGATTGAAACAGGAATAATATCCATTCTTTTTTCAAGTTCTAATACCTCTAATTTTCCTACTTTATATTCTTTGAATTTTTGTCTTAACCAAGATTTTTCTTTATCAGTAGTAATTTTTTTACTAGTTATTTTTTCTAATTTAAATCTATCGTCTAATATTTTTTGGTTTTCTGCTACTACCAATGGTAACACGATCTTGATAAAAGTTTCCTTTTTAAGTTGAACATTTTTAATTTCATCTAGATCTTTTGGAAATTGAGTAAAATATATAGGCTTTACCAACTTGTCTTTTCTGACTTCTTTTAAATCATATTCTACATCAGCAAATAATGATAAAACTGTCTCTGTCTTTAAGTTTAAATCAGGTAGCACAAATTCTTTGACACTTTTTTGTTTTTTTAAGTCTGGCTCTTTTTTAGCTGGTTTTTTTGTAAGTTTTTTATTTTTTGGTTTTACTACAATTTTCTGCTCAGTAGATTTGTTTGTCTCTTTAGATTCTACTGTTTTTTTAGTATCTTTAATTTTAGGTGCTATATCTTTTTTTTTTATATCAGTCTTAAAGGTTAAATTTTCATTTTGAAAAAAATAATCTTTAGACTGATAAGCTCCTAATGACACTAGAGAAATAATTACAAAACTAACAGAGTATGTTACGAATTTATTAGCTTTTTTTTCTTCAACTTTAAAATTATAAGCTTGATTAAGAATATTAATAGTAGTTCTACCTATCCAAGATAAAAAATTTACTACTCCGTTTACGCAAGAAATAATTAATTTTTTTAAATTTTTAATTATGTAAAAAATTGAATTGGAAAACCCTGCTATAATTGATTTTATAAAATTACTTGTAGCTGAACCAACTTGATTAAATGGTTTTGTTATTTTTTTTGAATGAATTTGTAAAATATTTTTATTTAATTCTGTTGGTACAGGAACTTTATTTTTTTTCAAGATGAGTTCTAATTGTCCTGTTGTTAAATATTTTTTATTCTTAATGTAATTTTTAACTTCATAAATATTATATATTTTTGCAAGATCTAATAATTTGTCTCTGTAAGAAATGCTTTTTTTCATTTTAAACTGCCTCTACTGAATTAACTTCTTTTACATAATGGCAAAGTAAGTTTTGAACGCCTTGTTTAAGTGTCATCAAAGAACTTGGGCATCCTGAACAGCTTCCCTGAAGTTCTACTTTCACTACACCGTTTTCAAATGATTTAAATTTGATATCTCCACCGTCTCTGGCTACTGCTGGTCTTATTTTTTTATCTAATATTTCTTCAATTTGTTTTATAGTTTCGTTTATTTTTATTGGTTTTTTATCTTTTAATTTTTCTGTTAATATCGGTTTTTTATTTTTATCAAAATAATCATTCATATGTGAAATAACCATTGGTTTCAAATCTTTCCAAGTTACCTGATCATCTTTTTTTACAGAGATAAAATTTTTAGATAATAAAACTAGTTCTATGCCTTTTAAATTTAAAAGCTCTTTGATAAAATTATTTTGTATTTTATCTGCTTCTATTTTCTGAAATTCTTCAGTTCCTATATTTGAGATAATATTCTCAGAAATAAATTTAAGAGAATTTGGATTTGGTGTTTGTTCTGTTGTTATCATTACCGAACTTATATTATATTAAACCAATTATTTCACGTATCTTTTTCAAGTTCTCCTCAGCTAATATACTCGCTTTATCAGTGCCTTTTTTTAATATACTTATTAAATACTTCTCATCTTTCAGTAATTCATTAATTTTTTTTCCTAATGGACTGATTTCTTCAACAATAGCCTCTGATAATCTCGTTTTAAAGTAAGAAAATTCTTTTCCCGACATTTCTTGTAATGTCTTAGACATAGTTCCTCCAGTAATATCAGTAAATATATTTAATAAATTTAAAGCTTCAGGTCTATTTTGTAATTCTTCAATATCATCTGGTATTGGCTGAGAGTCTGTTTTTGCTTTTTTAATTTTCTTTATAATTTCGTCTCTAGTATCTTTTAAATTAATTCTAGAATAATCAGAGTCTTCAGATTTACTCATTTTTTTACTTCCATCCCTTAAACTCATAACTCTTGAGATATTTTTTTGAATTAATGGTTCTGGCAATGGGAAAAAATCTTTACACTCAAAATCATTATTAAATTTTTGAGCTATATCTCTTGAAAGTTCTAAATGTTGTTTCTGATCAGCTCCTACTGGTACATGGGTAGATTTATATAAAAGAATATCGGCTGCCATTAAACTTGGATAAATATACAGTCCTACACTGGCCTTTTCTTTATCAGAACCAGCTTTATCTTTAAATTGTGTCATTCTATTGAGCCACCCGACTCGTGAAACACAATTTAAAATCCATGCAAGTTCAGCATGTCCACTTACAGAGGACTGGTTAAAAATAATATTTTTATCTGGGTCTAGTCCAGAAGCTATAAATCCAGCGGTTGTTTCTAAAATATTTTTTCTTAATTCAGTAGGTTTTTGAAAAGTTGTAATTGCATGTAAATCGACTACACAGTAAATACACTTCATTTCTTTTTGAAGTAATACAAAATTTTTTAAGGCTCCTAAATAATTTCCTAAATGTAAGTTTCCCGTAGGTTGAACTCCAGAAAATACTAATTTATTATTTTTCATACTAATTAAACTTATAATTTTTAAATCTTAAAATTCCAAAAAGAAAACATGATATCAAATAAATTGTTGATACAAAACAAACAATTAATAAAATATAAATTGATTTATAATGGTTATTAAAGTCAAGATTTTCTGCAAAAAATTCTAAACTAAAATACAAGAAAAATAACATTAATATGCTTGAAAAAATAATTTTAACTAAATTATAAAAAAGTTGAGTTTTAAATATTATTAAATTTTTTTCATTTAATAGATATATATACATTATTACTCCTATCCAAGTTGAAATAGAAGTAGCCAATGGGATTATTAGAAAACCTACGCTTTTAAAAAAAATTAAACTTATTGATACATTAATTAACACAATTATTAGTGAAATATAAAATGGTGTTTTTGTATTGTCCCTTGCAAAGAAAAAGTTAGATAAAACTTTTACAATTGCAAAAGCAGGAATTCCGTATCCAAATATTGTTAAAGCTTTGGATGTCATCATTACATTTTCTCTATCAAATGAACCATATCCAAATAGTGCACTAACTATTTCTTCAGAGGCAAAAATTAATCCTAGGCTTGCTGGTATTGATAATAATAAAGATAACTCAATTGATTTATTTTGTATATTTAAAACTTTTGTAAATTTTTTTAATTTAATTGCGGTAGTTAAAACTGGAAGCGAGACAGTGCCTATCGCTATCCCAGCAATAGCTAAATTAATCTGATAGATTCTATCAGCATAATATAAATATGAAACCGCGCTTGCTTCAAAGGAAGCAATAATAGTTCCAATCAAAATATTTATTTGGGTTACCCCAGAAGAAAAAATGCTTGGTAAAAGTTTTTTTAAAAAAAATTTTACTTTTGATGTGATTTTTATTTTGAATTTAAACGAGGGTTTATAGTACTTCTTTGTACAAAAAACTAAAAATATCAATTGAATAATTCCTGCGAACGTTACTCCGTAAGATAAGTTTTGTGAAAAATCTAAATTAAACAAAAAAGATACCAATAAACTTAAGATTAAAATTACATTTAATATTATTGGAGCCGCAGCAGCTGCAGCAAATTTATTATATGAATTTAGTATGCCTGCAAAGAAAGATGATATACTTACAAAAAATAAGAAGGGAAAGGTAATTCGTGTAAGCTCGACGGCTAAATTAAATTTTTCAAAATTACTATAAAATCCTGGAGCAATTAGATAAACAACAAAAGGACTAAATATTTCTACTAACAAAACTAAGCTTAACAATGTAATTGATAATAAAGATAAAACATCATCTGCAAATAATTTTCCTTTTTTACCGCTTTTAGTTTTCTCATTTGTATAGCTTGGTATGAAAGCAGCATTGAATGTTCCCTCTGCAAACAGCCTTCTAAAAGTATTAGGTAGTCTAAAGGCTACAAAAAAAGCGTCAGCATAAATTGATGCACCTAAAAAAATAGCAATTAGTATATCTCTAATATATCCAAGCACTCTACTTATTAGAGTATAAAAAGTGTAAACCGATGTAGAAGATAATAAATTCATAATATTCTAAATTACGCCACAAAATAATTGTGATATACTCTTATTTATATTACATACTCAAATTTAAAATGACAAAAAAGTCTAAGATAGATCATTATTCTGATAAAGAAGCTCTAGATTTTCACTTACAAGGAAAGTCTGGCAAAATTGAGGTTAATTCATCTAAGCCTCTTATCACTAAAAGAGACCTCTCCCTTGCTTACTCGCCTGGCGTAGCTGCCCCAGTCAAAGAAATATCGAAAAATTCTGACTTAGCTTATGATTATACCAGTAAAGGAAACTTGGTTGCTGTAATTAGTAATGGTTCTGCAATTTTAGGCTTAGGAAATCTTGGTGCTTTAGCTTCTAAACCAGTTATGGAGGGAAAGGCAGTACTTTTTAAAAGATTCGCCGATATAGACTCTATAGACATTGAAATAGACAGTTCAAATAACGATGAAATTATTAACACAATAAAAAATATAGGAAAAACTTTTGGAGGAATTAATTTAGAGGATATTGCCGCCCCTGACTGTTTTATTATTGAACAAAAGTTGAAAGAAATTTTAGATATTCCTATTTTTCATGATGATCAACATGGTACGGCCATAATAACTACTGCAGCATTAATTAATGCTTTAGATATTTCCAAAAAAAAAATTGAAGATGTAAAAATAGTAGTAAATGGGGCTGGGGCTTCTGCTCAAGCATGTGTAAATTTATTTAAAAGTTCAGGAGCAAAATCAAGTAATATAATTATGTGTGATAGAAAAGGAGTAATATATAAAGGAAGATCAAATGTAGATCAGTTCAAATCCTCTCATGCTATAGAAACTAAGTTGAGAACTTTAGAGGATTGTCTTAAAAATGCAGATGTATTTCTTGGTTTATCTGCAAAAGATGTAGTTTCAAAAAAAATGATAAAATCAATGTCTAAAAATCCAATTATATTTGCTTGTGCAAATCCTGATCCAGAAATTAAACCTGAAATTATCGACGAAGTACGATCTGATGCAATTATTGCTACTGGAAGATCTGATTATCCAAATCAAGTTAATAATTTAATTGGTTTTCCATATATATTTAGAGGAGCACTTGATGTGAGGGCTAAAGAGATAAATGAAGAAATGAAAATTGCTGCAGCTAAGGCAATTGCTATTTTAGCGAGAGAAGATGTGCCTGACGAAGTTGTTGCTGCTTACGGTGGAGATCGACCAAAATATGGAAAAGATTATATTATTCCATCTACTTTTGATCCAAGATTAATAAGTGTAATTCCTACTGCTGTTGCTAAAGCTGCAATGAAAACAGGAGTAGCGAGAAAGAAAATCGATATTGAAAATTATAAGGATGAATTAATTAACCGTCTTGATCCCTCTATGTCCTTAATGCAAGGAGTAAATGCAAAAATAAAAAAAAATCCTAAAAGAGTCATATTTGCAGAAGGTGAGGATATAAACATGCTAAAAGCAGCGATAGAATTCGGAAAAAATAAATTAGGTATACCAATTTTAATAGGAGCAGAAAAAAGAATTAAAGAGCAGCTTAAAGAAATAGGTCTAGATGAAAACTTTAATATAAAAATAGTTAATTCAACAAATCAAGAAAAGAGAGAAAAATACGTTAATTATTTGTATAAAAAACTTCAAAGAGATGGACAATTACAAAGAGATGTTGATAGATTGGTTAGAAATGACAGGATTGCATGGGGATCTTCTATGATTGCTTGTGGAGATGCAGATGCAATGGTAACTGGAAATATAAGACATTACGCTGCCTCAGTTGAAAAACTTAAAAAAGTTGTAAGTTCAAGACCAGGTGAAGAAATATTTGGCATGACTATGATGGTTTCAAAAGGAAAAACAATCCTAGTTGCTGACACCAATGTAAAAGATTTTCCCTCAGCAGAAAGATTGGCTAAAGTATCTATGTCTTGCGTGCGAGTAGCGAGATTGTTTGGATTTGAACCTAAGGTTGCCTTTTTATCACATTCAACTTTTGGTAAACCTGTTTCGAAAAATACGAAACATGTAAGAGATGCGATTGAGTTATTAAAAACTAAAAATGTTGACTTTGACTTTGATGGAGAGATGCAGCCAGATGTTGCTTTAAATCCAATATATCAAGAAGTTTACCCTTTTTCCAAAATTGTAGGTCGAGCAAATATTTTAATGATGCCTGCGTTACATAGTGCAGCAATTTCAACTAAACTAATGAAGTCGTTTGGAGGAGCTAAATTAATTGGTCCTTTATTAATTGGTTTAGGTATGCCTATTGAAGTTGCTCCATTAAGATCCTCAACTTCAGATATTTTAAATTTAGCTTCGATTGCGGCCTATTCATCTGATGTAATTAAATATGGTAAAAATTAATTTTTATTTCGACTTAATTCTGAAACTAAATAAATTGTCGGAATTACTTTTTCTACACCGTATATTTTATTAGCTTCATCTATAACTTCTTTTTTTTCAATTTCATCATACGATATACCAAAAATATAAATATTTTTACTAATTGTTTCCAATGTATAATTTGATGATTTAATTTTTTTGCTCACTATCATTGCTGTTCGTAGTTGAGACGTAATTAATATATCTTTAGCAGAATTTTTAAAATTTGATTTTCCTTTAATCTCAATTGCATTGTTGACGGACCTAACTCCTTTAGTTTCCCAAGCTAATTTTGTAATTTTAATTTTTTCCTCAGGATTATTAACCTTTCCAGTGACAAAAATTCTTCCATCTAAAACTTCAACTTGTATAGACAAAAAATATCTTTTTTCAGCTAAAGTAAGTCGAGTAACCAAGCTTTTTTGCATAATTGTATCGTCAATTTGCATACCTACAGTTCTTGGATCAAAAGTAATACTTACCCCTTTTCCGAAAGAACTTATATTTTTTCCACATGATGCAAAAAATAAAAAAATAATAAGAATACTAGCTATTTTTTTCATCTTTTTTAATTGTTAAACAAATTTTATAAATCTCTTTTTTTGATATTTTTTCTTTAATCGAAATCAGCTCAACAACATCTTTAACGCTATATTTTTTTAAATATTTCATCGCTTGTTTATGAATTTCTTTACTGTTTTTAAAAGTATCTTTATTAATTTTTTTTGAAATTACAACAGTTAATTCTCCTTTTAAATTTAAATCTGTTAACTTAATTTTATCTATCTCATATCTATAAAAAGTTTCATACATTTTAGTAATTTCCCGAGCTATTAATAATTTCCTGCCTGAAAAAAAAATTTTAAAGCTATTAAGATAAAAATTAATCTTATTGGCTGGAATAAAAAAAACTATCGAATAGTTAATGTTTCTTAATTCTTTTAGTATTTTATTTAATTCATTTAAAGTTTTAGGTAAAAATCCATAAAATAAATACTTATCGTCAAATCCTGAAATACTTACTGCGGCTGTAATAGAAGATGCTCCAGGAATAGGTGTAACGTTTATATTATTTTTTATACATTCTCTAATTAGAATAAGCCCTGGATCTGATAAAACTGGAGTGCCAGCATCAGAAATTAAAGACAAAATTTTGCCTTCTTTTAAATAATTTATTACTTTTAGAAGATCTTTTTTTTCGTTAAATTTATGATAAGAAATTAATTTTTTTTTAATATTAAAATTGTTTAGTAATTTTAATGACCTTCGAGTATCTTCACATAATATGATATCTGAATTTTTTAATATTTCTAAGGATCTAAATGTAATATCATTAAGATTGCCTATCGGAGTAGAAACTATATATAATCCTGACTTAAACATAATTTAAATTTAATGATTAAAAAAGTAATTATAATTTTAACCTATATATTTATATCTTATAACTCTAATTTAAATGCTAGTGAAAAGAATGTTGAACTTAAAATAGGACTGTTAGCTCCCTTTTCAGGAGAATATAAAAATCTTGGTAATTCCCTTCTTCTTTCGGTGCAACTAGCTCTTGATGAGATTGGGGATAAAAATATTAAAATAATTCCTAGAGACTCTGGGTCCAATAACAAAAAAAAGTTAAGCATTGCAGTTGAGGAGATTATTAATAGTGGAGCAAAAGTAATTATCGGTCCAACTAATTTCGATGATTTTGAAGATCTTTATAAATATAAAGAAACAATTTTTATTTCTTTATCAAATAAAAAACCTTTGATTGATAAAAATATTATTAGTATTGGAATTAGTCTTGAGTCTCAACTAGCTGCTTTAGAAAAATTTATCAAAAAGAAAAAAAAGAATAAAACAATTATTATGTATCCAAAAAATGAATATTCCATTTTTATTGATAAAAAGCTTAAAAATTTAAAATTAAAGAATTACAAAATTTTTAAATATGATCCTGATCCTAGGGTTTTAACCGGGGAAATAGAAAAATTAACAAATTATAACGCTAGAAAAAGAAATCTTGAAGTTAAAAAAAATGAGTTGAAAAAAAAAGAAGATGAAAAATCTAAAAGGAAATTAGCAAAACTTGAACAGATATACACCTTAGGAAATGTAAATTTTGACTCAATTATTATAATAGATTTTGGAAATAGTCTTAAAAGTGTCCTCGCTTCTTTAATTTTTTCTGAAGTTGATGATAAAAAAGTTCTTTATACCACTATCAATCAGTGGTTTGATAAAAGTATTTTTTACGAGAATTCTGTTAAAAATTTATACTACCCATCAATTAATTTAAAAAATTTTAATAAATATAATGAAATGTATTCAAAAACATTTAATGTCCAACCTAATGAGATTACTATACTTGCTTATGATGCATTAGGACTAATTTATTATATTTGGAAAAAAAGTAATAACAACATGTCTATCAATAGTTTTTTAATTAAAGATAAAATTAAAGGTAAAATAGGAACTTTCAGTTTTGAAAATGGAAAAGTTTTTCAGGATTTAGAAATATACAAAACTGGAGATAAAAATTTTATAAAATCTTAATTATTTTTTTTAATTTATTAAAAGCAATATATCTATGATCTATTAACATTTTTTTTCTTTTATTCATTTGGCCAAAAGTTTGATTATAACCTTTGGGAATAAAAATTGGATCATAACCAAATCCTTTTTTTCCTAAAATTTTATTAGATATATTTCCTTTAACTATTCCAGTAACACTAAATATTTTTTTTTCATTTAATTTAATTGATAAACAACATGTAAAATAAGCATCAGTGTTTTTTTCTTTTTTATATTTTAATTTTACTTTTTTAATTATTTTCCCCATTGCTTTATGGAAACTGCCATGTTTTTTTGCCCATCTTGCTGAATATATTCCTGGCATTCCATTGAGGCATTTAATTGATAAACCAGAGTCATCAGAAATTGAAATTAATTTTGACTTCTTATAAAAATAATTTGCCTTGATTTTCGAATTTGCTAGAAATGTTTTTCCTGTTTCTTTAGGACTTTTTATTTTTAAAGAACGAGGGGATATTTTTTTTAATTTATTTGACAATAAACTCCCTAATTCCTTAAATTTTCCTTTGTTGTGTGTACCTATTAAAATTTTTTGTTTTTTTTTCATTTATCTCTAGTAATTGAATTTTTAATTATTATATACCAACTATGAGTGAAAAAATTAACGATAAAAAACAATCATTAAATGATGAAGAAATTAGAGAAAATAGTTCTAAAAAAGAAGAAAAGAAAGAATTATCGTCAGAAGAGAAACTAAAGGAGTCGGAAGAAAAAGTTTTAAGATCTCTAGCTGAAATTGAGAATCAAAGAAGACGGTTTGAAAAAGAAATTAAAGATGCTTTTGAATTCGGCGGATTTAATTTTGCTAAGGAAAGTTTATCTATTTTAGATAACTTACAAAGAGCTCAAGTTTCAATTAAAAATGACATTGCTCTTAAGGATAATAAAGATTTAGATAAGTTTTTAAAAAATATTGAAATTATAGAAAAAGATACCATTTCTATATTTGAAAAAAATAACATAAAAAAAATAGACTCTTTAAAGAAAAAATTTGACCCAAATATTCATCAGGCCATGCTTGAAATTGAAGATGATAAAAATGAATCGGGCACTATTTTGCAGGAAGTTCAACCAGGGTATATGTATGGAGAAAGATTACTCAGACCTTCTTTCGTGGGAGTTTCAAAGAAAAAAGAGGTAAAAAAAGACGTAAAATCAGAAAAAAAAGAAAATTAATGTCTTGTACAAATAAAAATAACACCCATATAGATATCGAGGATAAAAAAATATGAGCAGAGTAATAGGAATAGATTTAGGAACCACAAATTCATGTGTTTCAATCATGGATGGTTCTCAAGCAAAAGTTTTAGAAAATTCTGAGGGAGCTAGGACTACTCCATCAGTAGTAGCTTTTGTAGATAACGGTGAAAAACTTGTTGGTCAACCAGCTAAGAGACAGGCGGTAACTAACCCCACAGATACAATTTTTGCTGCAAAAAGATTAATTGGAAGAAAATTTGAAGATAAAACAGTTAAAAAAGATATAGGGAAAGTTCCTTTTAAAATAATTAATTCTGAAAATGGAGAAGCATGGATTGAAGGTAAAGGAAAAAAATATTCTCCTTCTCAAATATCAGCTTTTGTTTTACAAAAAATGAAAGAAACAGCAGAAAAATATTTAGGGCAAGCAGTGACGAAAGCGGTTATAACAGTGCCAGCGTATTTTAATGATGCTCAAAGACAAGCAACTAAAGATGCTGGTAAAATTGCTGGATTAGAAGTTTTAAGAATAATTAATGAGCCAACGGCTGCAGCTTTAGCTTATGGTTTAGATAAAAAAAATGGTCAAAAAATAGCTGTCTATGATTTAGGTGGAG
>MDTC01112218.1_pt1 | contig 52728 bp, 51 predicted proteins | sample 811181 | NCBI WGS metagenome assembly MDTC01 (sample SAMN05326644, study PRJNA326480) | marine metagenome | isolation source: seawater | place: Pacific Ocean: North | collected 2011 | reverse complement strand
GGTCAACTCTGAGCAGCCCGGTTCTCGAAAATCGATTCTATCTCAATTGCCAGAAATACATTGAGAGAATAGCGCTTCGTGATCTAGATATTGACGATCCCGCATCCCGCATCCCGGTGCCGACGAATGGTCCAGTTACTGTCTGAACGCATTCGGAAGCAAGACCAGGTTTCTGTCCCCTCATTCGGCGTACCTGAAATTTCTAAATGGAACAACCAGGCCTTACCATCGATATAGAGAGTTTATTGCAGCACCTTTCGATAGCGATGCGGAACGACACATTAGTAATACACTCTCAAGCAGCTCTTTCGAATCATTTCCTGTGAATCCAATAGCTGCAATAGTTGTTATAAAACCTAATACCGGACAGAGATTCAGCCCGAAGACAGAATTCATAGCGCCGACTTAAGGCTTCTTTTGACCGATAAACCGAAAATGGGCAGAATGGCCCCTAGTATTATCCGCTCGACGATGAACAAAAAGCCCACGATTCTCGTACTTATAAGAATCGGGTAGTGTCCACAAGGGGACATCAAATAGCGAGTTTTAGTCAGTAGGCCAGAGTGTATTGCTGTGAGCAAGAGAGTCCATAGTCTTGTTCAGAGAGTTCCTAGTACTGGCTCGCCAGATAATTGACTAAGTAAAAAAGAACAATGGAATCAAAGCACACTGAATTCTATCCATTCTACGACCCCCTCTATAAAGAGGGCACGATCAGTTATGCCACTAAAACGGGTATCTCTCTCGGTTTCGGTGCGTTCTACATATTGCTGCAGTACTTTTCCTTACCCGACAAGATCGTGTTCTTCCAGCAGTACTGCTGGATTCTCGGAGTCATTATCAGCACCTCCATCATGGCTCTTTATATCGCGACCGATGTGTTTCGCCGTAGCTTGGTAACTATGAGTGAGTTTGAGGGAGATAACCGCGTAAGTAATCAAGTTGTAGAAACCTGGTTAAACAACAAGTGGTATTTTTTTGCAGGGGCAATCTTGGCTATTTCCAATACTACTATCGGTCATTTGTTAGGCGTGCCAGGAGCTGTCCACGATTCTGCCATTGCCTTGTCCATCCAATATGCCGGGTTCACTATGGCGGGGTTTTCAGCAGGTATGGGAGTGTGGGCAATTGTGGTGATAATCGTGTCGTATTTGAAGTTTGCACCAAGTCTGCAACATTCTCTCGATCCAAATAATCCGGATGGCAACGGGGGCATCAAAAAGCTGGGGGACTCACTCTGGTTCTTTGCCATGTTAACGTTTGTAGTAGGCGTGTTGATTTCTATCTACATGTTCGGTGTGCAATGGGAATTCATGTACAAGGGCTACGTACGCTTGTTATTTATTGTGTGGTTGGCTCTGCCCTACCTGGTCGCTATCTCTATTGTGTTGATCCCAGGATTAGCAGTGCGCAAGCAAGTAAATCAGTACAAGAGCTACAAGATTGGACAGCTAAAGCAACAGAAGGCCCAGGTTTATACTTCGTACAAGGAATTTCAGGAAGGCGATGATGATGAAATCATCGCTACTAAGAAAGAGCTGAATGAAAAGCTCAATTACATTCAGGAGCAAATGGACAAGCTCAAGAAGATGCGAGACTCTCACATAGACGGAAAAACCAAAGAGTAACGGAGCTACCCCTGTGATGCGCCACTACTCGTAATTCTCAATTGCCGGACAGGCACAGAACAAATTTCGGTCACCGTACACATTGTCAATACGGTTTACAGTGGGCCAGTATTTGCTGTCCAGATTGCCACCGCCTGGAAAGGCCGCCTGCATTTTCGTGTAGGGCCTGTCCCATACCTCGTCTACCATATCGCGCATCGTGTGAGGAGCGTGCTTGAGGGGATTGTTTTCGGCATCGAGTTCGCCGGACTCAACCCTCGAAATTTCCTGGCGTATCTGGATCATGGCGTCGATGAAGCGGTCCAGCTCCTGCTTGGATTCACTCTCAGTGGGTTCGATCATTAACGTGCCTGCAACCGGGAAAGACATGGTCGGCGCGTGAAACCCAAAATCCATCAGTCGCTTGGCGACGTCTTCTTCGCTGATGCCGGAGGATTGTTTCAGTGGACGCATATCGATAATGCATTCATGCGCAACCATACCTTCCCGCCCGGTATAGAGTATCGGGAAATGGGGGGCAAGTTTGGCAGCGATATAGTTAGCACTGAGGATGGCAACCTGAGTCGCTTTCAGCAATCCCTGACCACCCATCATAGCCACGTACATCCAGGAGATAGGAAGAATACCGCAACTTCCCCAGGGTGCGGCAGAGACTGCACCGTTACCGGCCTTAGGGCCGTCAATCTCAACCAGGGGATGATTCGCCAGATATGGCACCAGGTGTGACTTAACGCCGATCGGGCCCATGCCCGGACCTCCCCCGCCATGTGGGATACAGAAAGTCTTGTGCAAGTTCACATGAGATACATCGGCGCCTATCTCGGCTGGCTTTGCGACACCGACCTCCGCATTAAGGTTGGCACCGTCCATGTATACCTGGCCGCCATTATCATGCACGATCTGACAGATTTCGCAGACCGCTTCCTCATATACACCATGTGTCGATGGGTAGGTGATCATCAAGGCAGCCAGTTGGTTCCGGTTTGCCTCGGCTTTCGATTTCAGGTCAGCCACGTCGATATTTCCATTGTCGTCGCAGGCAACCAGTATTACGCGCATGCCAATCATTTGCGCACTGGCTGGATTGGTACCATGAGCGGAACTCGGTATCAGGCAGACATCGCGATCGCCACCACCGTTGCTGTCCAGGTACTTTTTGATGGCCAATAATCCAGCATACTCGCCCTGAGCTCCGGAATTGGGTTGCATGCTGATAGCATCGAATCCGGTGATTTCTGCCAGCATGTCCTCCAGTTCGCTTATCATCTGATGGTAACCTGCCATCTGATCCAGTGGAGTAAAGGGGTGGGGCTTGGCAAACTCCGGCCAGCTGATAGGGATCATTTCGGCCACAGCATTAAGCTTCATCGTGCAGGAGCCCAGCGGGATCATGGCATGGGTCAGTGAGATGTCCTTGTTCTCGAGTCGTTTGATATAACGCATCATTTCTGTTTCGCTGTGATAGCTGTTAAAAACAGGATGTTGCAGAAACTCGCTTTGCCGAATAAATTTATCTGGGATAACTGGCGCTATGCTACCGCCACTAATTTCAGTATCAATAATTGAAACAGACAAGGATTCGCTTTCATTGCCCAGAATGATTTGCCACAAGTGTTCGACATCATGCTCGGTTGTGCATTCATCGAGACTGATGCCTAAGGTATGGTGACTTTCCAACCTGTCTACTCTCAAGTTAATGCCAGCCGTACCGGCTCGTTCCATTATTGACGTGCTTTCATCTGGATTTGTCGCCAGTGTAAGTGTGTCGAAGTAGTTGTCATTAACTACTTCGATGCCTGATCGTTGCAGTCCGGTAGCAAGGATGCAGGTGAGTCGATGAATTCGAGCGGCAATTTTTCGAATACCTTCGGGGCCGTGATACATGGCAAAGAGGGCGGCAATATTGGCCAACAGAACCTGAGCTGTGCAGATATTGCTATTCGCTTTCTCGCGCCTGATGTGCTGCTCTCTAGTCTGCAGCGCCATGCGAAAAGCCTGTTTCCCGCGGCTATCTACGGAGACACCTATTATGCGGCCGGGGACGGCACGCTTGTATTCATTCCTGGTGGCGAAATAGGCGGCATGTGGGCCGCCGTATCCCATTGGTACCCCGAATCGTTGGGTGCTGCCGGTAACTACATCTGCGCCCATTTCACTCGGTGGTTTGAGCAGGGCGAGGCTCATCAAGTCTGCCACAACAATGGCAATGGCGTTGTGCTCATGCAGCCGATCGATGCATGCAGTTAAGTCCGGTATCTCGCCCTCCATGGCTGGATACTGAAAAATAGCGCCGAATAATTCTTCGGGATCCATGGCAGTAACATCGTCAATCACCAGCTCAAAGTCGAAGCACTGTGCCCGGGTTTTAATGACATCGATAGTCTGAGGGAAACAGTGTTTATCGACAAAGAACTTATTGGCCCAGCGATTCTTGCTGACTCGTTTGGCAAGCGCCATGGCCTCAGCGGCGGCCGTTGCCTCATCCAGTAACGAGGCATTAGCCAGGTCCATGGCAGTCAGGTCCAGAGTCATCTGTTGAAAATTCAACAAGCACTCCAGGCGACCCTGGGAAATTTCAGGCTGATAGGGCGTGTAGGCCGTATACCAACCGGGGTTCTCCAATACATTTCTGAGGATGACATTAGGAGTGTGTGTATCGTAATAGCCAAGCCCGATAAAGGAACGAGTGGGTTTGTTCTTTGCTGCAATGGATTTCAACTTGGCCAATGCAGCGTTCTCGTTCAGCGGGTCCGCCAGAGCAATGGGCTTTTCCAGCATGATGGCTAAAGGCACAGTTTTTTCTATCAGTTGCTTAAGAGAAGTGAGGTCGAGTGCGGCCAACATCGCATCGATTTGCTGTTCAGACGGACCGATATGGCGATCGACGAATTCGCCTTTGTACTGCAATGTTTCCAGCGTAGACGCTGAATCGTTTTGTGCGGAATCGGCTGGCATGGGTTGGGGTTGTTTTTGCGCTTGCATTCGCTTCCTAATCTAGCCGGGCATTCTGTGTTGGCTGTCGCTTTTTTGTTAAAAAAATAAAACCATAGAATCAGCATCTGGATTGCGGACTAGATTCTCGGTTGTGTCGAATCTCAGTTTACGCGATTCCTGCTGCCGGGCTTACTCGTCTTCGCAGTGATCAGAATAGGCGTCAGCACCCATTAAATCATCCAGTTCTGCGTCGTCACTCAGAGTCATCTTGTAAAACCAGCCATTTTCATAGGGTGAGGAGTTAACTGTTTCCGGGGCGTCCATAAGAACTTCATTCACAGTGGTAATTTCGCCAGACACCGGGCTATAGATATCGGAAGCTGCCTTGACGGATTCGACGACGGCAACTTCATTTCTGGCATTAATCCTCGAACCGGGTTCGGGCAGTTCTACGAAGACAATATCTCCCAGTGCATCCTGTGCATGATTACTTATACCCACTGTGGCCGTGCCGTCTTCATTGACGCGAACCCATTCGTGGGTTGATGCAAAATGTAAATCGTCTGGAATATTGCTCACTCGATGATCCCCTTCCTGGTCTCTAAAGCTTCTATGATCTGTTCTTTATTTTGAGTCTTACTCGTAAACCTTTTTTCCAAAACGGACAAAATTTGGCTTAACGATTCTTACTTCAGTCAATGTGCCACGAATATCCACCCGGCAGGATTCACTGTCCAGCGGAATTCTAGCTAATGCGATGGAATGCTTCAATGTAGGTGAGAAGCTGCCGCTGGTGATGATGCCCTCGCCCTTATCCGTTTGCACTGACTGGCCTTCTCGCAATACCCCACGCTGCTCAAGCACCAGGCCGACTAGCTGGGGCAATCCGCCGGAGGCCTGCAGTCGTTGCGCTGCCTCGAGGGCGGATTTGCCCACAAAGTCTCGATCGGGTGGATCCCAGGCAATAGTCTGTCCCATGTTGGCGGCCAGTGGCGAGATCGTCTCATCCATGTCGTGACCATACAGATTCATGCCGGCTTCCAGGCGTAGCGTATCTCGGGCTCCCAGCCCGACCGGTTTCGTACCGGCTGCCAGCAACTTGTTCCACAATTCAGGTGCCTCGTTCTCCGGAAAGATGAGCTCGACACCTTTCTCACCGGTGTAACCGGTGCGAGCGATGAACCATGCGCCGGCTTCAAATCCTCTGAAATTACCGAGTTGCTGAATGCGTTCGGCATGTTCGGGCAGGATTTCACACAGCTTCTCAATGGCCAGCGGGCCATGCACTGCCAGTATCGCCAGCTCCGGCTTCTCGTCGATGACCACACTGAAACCCTGACTGATGTCGCTTAACCAGGTTAGGTCTTTCTGACGTGTTGCACAGTTCACTACTACCCGATAGCCGAAACTCACACGGTAAACAATCAGGTCGTCGATTACTCCACCCTCATGATTGAGCATGGCGCTGTACAGAGCACAGCCGCACTCATGTAGCCTGGCAACATCATTAGCCAGCAGATAGCGCAGAAATTTTTTGGCATCTTCCCCGGACACATCCACCACTGTCATATGGGAGACATCGAACACGCCGGCGGCAGTACGCACCTGAGTGTGTTCTTCGATCTGGGAGCCGTAATTGATAGGCATATCCCAGCCGGCAAAATCCACCATCTTGGCGCCGGCATCGAGATGATTTTGGTAGAGGGAGGTGTGTTGTCCCAAGTGAATTCGCTACTACTGTGGTCTTGAACGGAGGGCTCTATTCTACCTTAAAAATAGTAAAAAACAGGGACAGACCCCGTTTTTCTTCTGGGTACGTGAAATGAATCATCTCAGAAAATGAAAAACCTGGCCTGTCCCTGTTTTCTGTTCTTTACTGATCAACTGGCTGATTTAGCTGATCCTCGAGCATCTCCAACAAGCCCTCGGTGGCGGCAGGGTGATCATCCAACCTGCGCAGGGCACGAATAGCCGCCCTCTGTACCTGCTCGTCGGTGTTATTGCGATAGGTATCGAGTACCAGTGGCACAGCACTGGCCAGTTCAGTATCGCCTAGCGCTCTCACCGCGGCGGCAACCACTTCCGGTTCAGTCTCGCTGTTCAACACCCGCTCAAGCAATTCGACGGCCTGTTGGGTTTCTGAATCTCCAATGCCACTAAGGATTGCCAGGCGACGCTGTTGACTGGTGCTATTCACAAAAATGTGATCGAGCGCGGCAACGGCGATATTGTCTTCGCGGTCGGCAATTCCTTCGATAGCAATAACCGCCACTTCATCGTCTTGACCTGAAAGGGCGATGTCAGTCAGAAAAGCAATGACTTCAGGGGTTTCCACATCAGCAATCTGCTCGAGGATGAGTTGGCGCGCTGTCGGATCCTGTTTGGACTGAAACATATCAAATAGAACGTTAAGCGCCGCTTCACTGCCGATATCAGCCAGTGAATCGGCCGCTTCAGAGACCAGCGCCGGATCATTCATTACGCTGCGGGCCACCGTAAACATGCGCTGCTTGTTGGTATCGACGATGGTTCGAAAAGCCTCGCGATCGCCACTGGCGGCCAGTTTTGCCAGCGCACGATCAGCCTTCAAGGCCAGGGAATTCGGTCCCTCACCATTGCCGATTTGATAGACGTTAGCTTTTCCCATTGATTCCTCTGACAGACTCCTTCCTAGCCCCTATGCAATGAGACGTTGGCGATCCGGAAAGGTTTGCACAATATTACCGAATTATCGAGGGATTCTAGGGCTGCCAGGCATAGCTGAACTTGGCGAAAAAAGTACGGTTGATCTGCTCGATCGAATCATAGCGATCATCCTGGAAACCCACATCGGAATAGCCGATGAAGAAGCGGGTCGCCGCGTTGAGCTTGTAGCTGTAGAGAAGTTGCATGGTCAGGTCTCTGGAACGGCTTTGAATCGGAAACAGGTACATATCCTGATTGCGGTCTCGGTCGTTGTACTGCAGGGTGAAACGGAGGAAGCTGTGGGCGCTGAACTGGTAGGTGGTACGCAAGTCAGTCAAGTTGGCGGTAAATAGTTTCTGGTTGTCGACCTCGAATTCCTGCAGTGTGTGTCGAAGGTTCAGCGTGAGATGCCGCCCCCAGCGATAACGAATATTTGGACCCCAACGTTTGGAGTAGCCGAGCCGGGTATTGGCAAAATCGACCACGTCTTCATAGCGAATCATCGTGCCTATGCTCAGGTCAGGTGTCGGTGCGAATCCTATATTTACCATGTTGAACTGTTCATCGAAGTGCTTGCCGTTCCAATACGTCTCACTGCCACCGAACAATCCGTTCAAATAAGATTGCAGTGGACCGCTCATATTGAGGAAAAACTCCACTTCTTCTTCCAATAACAGACCACTCTGGTCTTCAGTGCGGTCGTAGTCAGCCGCGAAGCGGATACGGCTGAAGAAGTGATCATCATCCCAGCGCCAGGTGTGTCCTACGGTCGTGACAAAGTATTTGTAATCCACTCGATTCACAAAGCCGAGATCCGCGCGGAAGTCCGAGCCGTAGTCTGTATATCCGAGACGCCAATCCCAACGGCGATCGTTGTGGTTGTATTCGATCACGTGACTGTTATCGCTCAGGCTGGAGTCCTGGCTGTATCGCCCCTGAATCAACTGGGGGTAGTCGGAGTTGGAGTGCATGCTCTGAATAGTGATCGTATCCTGAGGTGTCGGACGCAGAGTGGCATCGACACTGACCACCGAGTTGCTGTAATCATCGCCCCGTCGATCGGTCACCAACAGGCCGATGCTGGAGTTTTCGAACATGTCATAGCGATAACGACCTATGGCGACTTTGCTCTCCACATCCCCCAGGGTTGCTATCCTGGAGCTCAGGCTATTGGGAATAATGAAGCTGGTTTCCTCGTCGTTGGTGGCGAGCAACCCATAGGTATGGGCACCTTCTCTGCCAGTAAGTTTTAGGCCGTATTCCGGATCGGCGATGTTGCGTGTGTGCACCAGGTTTTCCCTGGTATCGAAATAGTCGGCGCCATCGAGGAAAAAAGTGCGTCGCTCAGGGAAGAACAGGCTGAAGGTATTGTTGATATCCAGCTGTGCACTGTCGGCTTCCACCTGCGAGAAATCCGGATTGATGGTGGCATTGAGATAAGTATCCTGGGTAATACCCCAGCGGACATCGAGACTCCCTTCGGTATCGAAATCTTCGCGTTCCCAATCCCCGATAGCAGGATCTCGATTCTCGATTGACGTGGCGGTCATAGTGGGAATGATTTCCAGATTTCTGCTCTTTTCCAGATCTGCGAATCCTTCAGCCTTGCTGATCTGACAGAGGTAGCAAGAAATATCCCGATCCTGTGGCTGGCTGCGCATGCGGATAATCCGGTTACGGGGATAGTTGCGGGTAATGTCGATTCCCCAAGTCTGCACGCTGTCTGCTGTTGTGAAACGCAATTGTTTTAGGGGGACGGCCAGTTCCACGACGTAACCGGTTTCGGAGATCTGCCCCATGCTCTCCCAGATTGCGTTCCATGAATCGTCTTCCCTGCCATTCACATCGTCGTAGATTGCGTCCATCTGTACACCGAGTGGATTTACAAAGAACTCAGAAGCCCGGCGCTCGTCGTTAAACGTATCGAGAATGATACCCATCCAGTCATCGCTCCAGGCGTTGTCGCGGTCCTGGTAGTAGGCACGAATCTGCTCGGGATCCGGATCCTGGGCAATAAAGGCGACGTACAGGATTTCCCCGTCCTCCATCAATAGTGCTTCGGCCTCGACCTCGGCCGGGACATTGTCTCCAGGAGAGATTTCAATATTGACCGGAATGCTGACCGCGCCTGCCCATTCACCGGTATCGACTTGGCCATCGATAGTCGGGGACTGCTGTACCCGGGGAATGGAGTGAATGGATTGGGCGGCGGCTGACGTTGCCGTAAACAGCAGACAAATCGCAACGATCCAGCAAGGAACAAGCTGGGCTGAGCTCCTGAACAGGAGCTGGCCGGCAGAGCAGTGCAGGGAATTATCCACTTTTACTTCAAAGGTTGAAGAACAACCAACTCCTCTTCTCGCGCTATCGGGAGCCCGGCATGGAATCGACTGCGCTCGATAGCCACGCATCCCCGATATGGGGCGCTATTCTATTAGACGCCAGGTCTCTGAGACAATTACTAAGTGTTACTTGATCGTTTAAGTGGTGGCACTATCACAAAAAAAAGCGGGAAGCATCACTGCTTCCCGCTTTCTCGATATTACTTACATTTGCGATGCTGCTTGAAGTACATTATCGAAATCGGGGCGGATTCTATAGCCTTCTTCAGCAAACTTGTACCTGATGACCCCGTCCGGACTGATCAGGAAGATACCCGGGTGCGGAACGCCATAAGCTCTGGAGTCTGGCTCATAATCCTCATTGAGTATGCCGAGGGCATTCACATGGGTGATACCTTCGTCATGTAGCAGGGTGAATTCGATGCCCTGGTCTTCTTCCACTGTCTTCAACATCTCGACAGAATCGTAAGTCATGGCGGCTACATTTATTCCCATTGCTTCGAACTGGTCACTAATCTCTATCAGCTGCACGAGCTGAGCTTTGCAGAAGGGTCACCAGTCAAAAGAGCGGCTCATCATAAACAGAAGCCCCTTCTCGCCTTTCAAATCATCGAATGTGCGCAGCGCACCATTCTGATCCTCGGCGGATATTTCGGGTATCGCTGCACCGACAGGGAAGTCTGCAGCCCAGATATAGTCTTGTGCATTGGAAAGCTGAAACACACTCGCCAGGATCAGTGCAAGCAGGGACTTACACAGCAATCTGACTCGCCCTTGGGGGTAAACAGTCATGGTTTGTCCTCTTATTATTTAGGGGAATTACAGGTTCAGCGCATTACGCTCTCTATAGAACCGGCCAAACGGGAATTTTATTGCAGGATTGGCACAACCATCTAATCGATTCCCGCAAGCCAGCGTTCGCTACGGGGAAGAAAATTATTGCTGCTGTCCAGCGAGAATACCACCGAACTGGACCGTCCAATAATTTCACCGCGCGGCATGAAACTGTAGACCCGGCTATCGACACTGTTGTCGCGATTGTCTCCCAACACGAAATATTGTCCTCGGGGCACAACAGTCGGGCCGTAGCTCCTGCTGGAGCGGTTGAAAAAACTACGCGATAACCTGGCTTGATGGGTTTTGTCTGGAAGATCTTCCTGGATGATGATCGAATCGCCATCGCGGGACAATACTTCGTAGTCGGCAGCCTCACCGTTGATTACCAGGGCGTTATTCTGCATATAGATGGTATCGCCTGGTACGCCTACGATGCGCTTGACCAGCCGCTTGTCGGCGCGCTTGGAGTCTATGATGACAACATCCCCGCGCTTGGGATCGGCCAACTCGGCCAGGGAAATCTCGGTCCACGGAATCTTCACATCGTAGGCGAGCTTGTTAACCCAGACCTTGTCCCCGTCGAGCAGGGTAGGCAGCATGGACAGGCCGGAAATCGAGCTTAAATCGGCGATAGCACTCTTGAAGAATACGATGCAGAACAGTAGCAGGAAAAACTGGCGATTCTCTTTCCAGAATAGCCGCAGATAACCCCGCATACGCTCTGGATGCCCGGGGGGCTGATGGTGGTTGGTATTAAGGGGCTCGCTCATTACTATCGCTCTCGGCTGACACGGACATAAATTATCGGTGTCAATTGCCCATGTCAATCAACTGAACCTCATTTACACAATTTCACTGGAATTCGCTTGTAATCCGGCTATGCTCCCAAAGGAGTCGATAGATCCGGTGAGACGAGGATTCAGGCGTGTCTGCCTGCTTATTGCAATCTGCGTAAAGCTTCAATAACCTGTATGTCTGTACAGTAATTCCCACAATAATTGCAAGAACACGAGAAGCACCATGGCCCTGAACAACTTTCACCCTGCCTGTCAGAGCTGGTTTAACGCCCAGTTCGGAGCACCCACGGTGGCTCAAACCCAGGCCTGGCCAGCAATTCAGGCCGGTCGACATACGCTGATTTCGGCTCCTACCGGTAGCGGTAAGACGCTAGCGGCGTTTTACGCGGCTATCGATAGCCTGGTCCAGCGCGGGCTCAATCGGCAACTCGGTGATGGGGTACAGATACTCTATGTTTCGCCTCTGAAGGCGCTGAGCAACGACATCCACAAAAACCTGGAAATACCCCTCGACGGCATCGCTGAGCAGCTGTTTCTTGCCGCTGAAGCACCGGTAGATATCAGCATTGCCGTACGCACCGGGGACACACCAGCCGGTGAGCGGCAGAAGATGGCCAGGAATCCACCCCATATCCTGGTAACCACCCCGGAATCGCTGTATTTACTCTTAACCAGCGCCAGCGGACGCGCCATGTTGTCCTCCGTGTCGACCCTCATCGTCGATGAGATTCACGCCATGCTGGGGAACAAGCGTGGCTCTCATCTGTCTCTCTCCATCGAGCGCTTGCAGCGCCTGGTTGAGCAGAATTCAGGGCAACATCTGCAGAGAATAGGGCTGTCCGCGACGCAGAAGCCCATCGACCTGGTGGCCAACTACCTGGTGGGCAACCGTGCCTCAGAGCAGCGAAAGACAGAATGTGAGATTGTGGATTCCGGCTTTCAGCGGGACATCGACATCAGCCTGGAAGTGCCGGGCTCACCGTTAACCGCGTTGATGAGCAATGAGGTATGGGAGGAACTCTATCAGCGGCTGGTTGAACTCATCGAGAGTCATGACACTACCCTGGTGTTCGTAAATACCAGACGCTTGTCCGAGCGCCTAGCACTGGCGCTGTCTGAACGGCTGGGCGAGGGTTCGGTGTCGTCTCACCATGGCAGTATGAGCAAGGATCATCGCAGTACTGCGGAACAGCGCCTCAAGGCAGGCGAGTTAAAGATATTGGTAGCCACCGCCTCCATGGAGCTAGGTATCGATATTGGTTCGGTTGATCTGGTGGTGCAGTTCTCCTCCTCCAAGAGTATCGCCACGTTTCTGCAGCGAGTAGGGCGCAGCGGCCACTCAATCCATGGCACTCCCAAAGGCATTCTTTTTCCCTTGACCCGGGATGACCTGGTAGAGGCAACAGCTCTGTTGCAAGCCGTCAAACAAGGCCAGCTGGACCGCATCGTCATGCCCGAGAAGCCCCTGGATATTCTTGCCCAGCAGATCGTCGCCGAAGTCTCATCCCAGGCGCTCGGTGCAGATGGCAGCATCGATGGCTGGGACATCGCGGAACTGTATGAGCTGATTTTGCATGCCTATCCCTATCGCGATCTGACGCGGGAAGAATTCGATACCACTATTCAGATGCTCGCAGAAGGCTATGCAACCAGACGTGGCCGGCGTGGAGCCCATGTCCATCTGGATGCTATTAATAATCGGATCCGCAGCAGGCGTGGAGCAAACTTGATTGCGCTGACCAATGGTGGCGCCATACCCGACATGTTTGACTATCAGGTGGTATTGGATCCTGAAGATTTGGTTGTCGGCAGCGTTAATGAAGACTTTGCCCTCGAGGCATTCCCAGGCGATATATTTACCCTGGGAACCCATGCCTGGCAGCTGCTCAGGATCGACGGGCTCAAGGTTCGCGTGCGCGACGCCGAAGGCATGCAACCAACCATACCTTTCTGGTTTGGTGAGGCGCCAGGTCGCACACAAGAGTTGTCGCAGTCCGTATCATTACTGCGACAGTCTATAGCGGATTTGCTGATTACTGATTCTGCCAATTCGGCGGTGCAGTGGGTAGTAGACGAAATCGGTCTGCCTCACTCTGGTGCTACCCAGCTGGTGGACTACTTGCAAGCAGGCATGAATGCCCTCGGAGTAATGCCGACCCGGGAATCCCTTGTCATGGAACGATTCTTCGATGAAGTCGGCGACATGCACGTGGTCATTCACTCACTCTATGGGAGTCGCTTGAATCGGGCCTGGGGCCTGGCACTCAGGAAACGCTTCTGCCGATCCTTCAATTTCGAATTACAGGCGGCGGCTAACGAAGACAGCATCGTAATCTCCTTAGGCTCGGTGCACAGCTTTCCCTTGGATGAAGTGTACAGATACTTACAGAGTGCGACGGTTCGCACGATTCTGATTCAAGCGATGCTGGACGCTCCGATGTTCGAAGTGCGCTGGCGCTGGAATGCAACCCGTGGCCTGGCAATACAACGCAACCGCAACGGTAAGCGGGTTCCACCCCAGTTTCAACGCATGGACGCTGAAGACCTGGTGGCGCACGTGTTTCCCGATCAGATTGCCTGCCTTGAAAACATCACTGGAGACCGCGAGATACCCAATCACCCGCTAGTAAACCAGACGGTGGCAGATTGCCTGACCGAGGCAATGGATATCATTGAGCTGGAAACACTCATTGCTGATATCGAGCAGGATAAACTGATGCTTGTCGCAAAAGATCTGCGGGAACCCTCTCCCTTCGCCCAGGAGATCATCAATGCCAGGCCCTACGCCTTCCTCGATCCCGCACCTGCTGAAGAACGCCGCACCAACGCGATACGTAATCGTAGCTGGGTCGATCCGGCAGAAGCGAAGGATTTCAGTTTGTTAGATGGTGATGCCATCGATCGTGTGCGCGAGGAAGCCTGGCCGTTCATCAACAACGAAGAAGAACTACACGATGCGCTGATGAGTCTTGTCTACATGACAGAGGAAGAATTCAATTCCAACAATTATGCGCAATGGCAGGCTCCACTTATCGAATCTGGTCGAATCCTGCAACTGAAACTCACAAAAAACACGCTCTGGATCGCAGCGGAAAACCTTCCTTGCTTCAAGGCTGTGTTCGACGAAATCGATACTGCTGGGGAATTAGGCAAATACCTTGCAATGTTGCCAGATTTTTTACTTGAGAAGAACTGGGAATCTGAGCAAGCCTTGCGAGAAATAGTTAGAGGTAGACTGGAAGGGCTCGGACCGGTAACAGCAGAGCGCCTGGCTCTGGAGTTGAATTGCAGTGAAGCGAAGATAGATGCTGCACTCATTGCGCTGGAAGTCGAAGGCTATGCTTTCCAGGGGCAGTTTACGCCGCAGCTGAAACAGGCAGTAATCGCAAACGGCAACTCAAGAACTGAATGGTGCGAACGCCGGCTCCTGCAACGCATCCACCGGTATACGATCGATGCTCATCGAAAAGCCATCAAACCAGTCTCGTTGGAAACCTACACGGAGTTCCTGTTTGATCGGCATCAACTGCTTGCTGTTACAGAACAGGCCTCCAAAGAATGTGCTTCTCTCGACGGTCAGACTCGATTACAGAGCACGTTAAACTTATTAGATGGTGTTGCGGCGCCTGCTGCAAGCTGGGAAGCGGATCTCTATCCGGCGCGAATACCAGATTATGATCCGAATTGGCTGGATGTCATGTGCATCAGCGGCAAGGTAGCCTGGGGTCGATACACCTTGCCTGCCAGTTCGCAACGAAACACTGCTAAGAAGAAATCGTCGGGACCGGTTAAGAGCACACCGATTACTCTGGCATCACGGCAGAATCTCGATATCTGGCAAGACCTGGCCAGGTCGCAATTAAATGATGAATATTCCCTGCAATACAGCACTATTGCCTGCCGTATTGAAGCTGACTTATTACAACACGGTGCCAGCTTTTTTGATCAGATGCAGAGCCGCACCGGTTTGTTGAAAACTCAATTGGAGGAAGGCCTGGCGGAATTAGTCAGTTCTGGGAGAATCTGCAGCGATAGCTTCACTGGACTTCGAGCGCTGTTAACACCCAGCCATAAAAAACCTGGCACGCATCGCCGTCGCGGACGCAAAGTCATGTTTGGCGTTGAAGACGCAGGTCGCTGGAGTTTACTGGATACATTCCAATTAGCAGAGGAACCTGTAAAACAGTCTCGGCATTGGGAAGTCCTGGATGAGGAGCAATTGGAAAGACTCATCAGTATCTATTTACAGCGATGGGGTGTGTTGTTCAGATCTCTGCTGGACCGAGAAGCCTTCTCGCCACCCTGGCGCATACTACTGGCAGTGCTTCGGAAGATGGAATTGAGAGGCACTCTACGTGGTGGTCGATTCGTAGCAGGAGTTAACGGCGAACAGTTTGCATTTCCAGAATCTGTCGATGAGCTGAGGAAGTTTAAAAAGTTAAAAGAGCCTTCGGGTAGTTCTACAATAGTTTGTATAGCAGCCACTGATCCGCTAAACCTGTTGAATCTGATTCAACCGAATCGCAAGCTGGCACGTTTGTTAAACAATCGAGTCCTGTATAAAGGCGGAGTTCCGATTGCGACGCTGGATTCTGGTGAGGTACATTTTGTACGGGATGTTGATATAGATCAACAGTGGAATTTGCAGCAAATGTTGCTAAAGCGCAATTTTCCTACGCGGCTTCGTAGTTACTTGGGCAGCAGATAGGATTACGTACCAGGTGGTACTCTTTTTTTCTCTAACCTTCGATAAAAGATCTCGCTGCTGGAATCCAGCAGCGGGATCTACTACTTATGGGAGCTAAGGAATGTCATTAGGATTTGACAATTCCCCTCCAGTTATCGAACCCATATTTTACTGGTTTGGATAACCGGAGGCTCCCTTACTAATTTGACTTTTGATGGGATCACCTCCTTGGAATGTCAGGGTAGCAAAGGCTGTTGGTAGACTCCCCCTGTTAGAACCACTAACAAAATTCTGTAGATCTTATATAACACATCGTCAGACGAGTAAAGTTGCTTGAGTATTTCAATTATTGTGTATGAGTTCACATTAATCAGGAGTGCTTTCAGTAATCCTAAACACCAATGAGCTAATGATTTCTCATATAGAAGCAATATTCCTACAGCTATCCTCTTGAGAGATAGACTAAAATTGGCAATGCGTTCTGGGAAAGGGTTGGATTGAGATAGTGATTGATCGAAGGCAACATCAACGAATAGAAGTAGGCTATTGGGCGAGCCTTAAGCACCCATTGCTTGGAATTATCACTGGCGATATTCAGGACATGTCAGTCAGTGGTGTATCGCTAGTCCTTGATGAAGGAATGAATTTCTTCGTAATGATGGAATTAGATGTACGGATTCACGGAGAAGGATGGGATGATTCGATGCCTTCCTTGCCTGTTCAGGTGGTTCGTGTGAGCCGGCGGGAAGTTGCACTTCGGTTTCTCGACTCATTGGAAGATTGCTGGACGCCTCCGCTGGACGATGACTGCGGTTATGCCGTTCAGGAGGAACTTCAATATGGATCTGGCCAAGGACTAAAAGTTACCTACAATTGAAGCGGCCTATAACGACAGGAAGAGCCGTAAAGAAAGGAACAGCACCAGTCCTGCCAATCCGACATACACAATAAATCGAATCGGATTATCAAGAAAACTATGCCACATGGTGCGTGTTTCGCCTCGCTGCCGGCTTAACTCATACTCTTCTTTCACTCTAGCTGTGCGTTCTTCTTGATAATCATTCAGGACTTGCTGTGCAAAATCATACTGATCATCATTCTTTAGCCACAGCGCAGGTAAAGAAACTCCCCAATTACCTGCAAATGTTTCAAAGAATTCAATTTCATTTGAATCCAGTAGCTCACGCACTTCCTGTGCCTCGTCGTCGGGCACATAGCGCATCTTGAACAGAAGTTTGGACATCGAGGTTTCCTGAAAGTGTTTTCTCGTACTTAGGCGCTGCTTTTACTGATTCTGCTGCCATGCTACGTTAGTGGAAAGCGAAAACAGCAATCGAGTGAGTCCCTATTCCCAGTCGCAATAGCCATGGTTCCGCACCAGCAGAGTAATATTTGAAAGTTTAACAAAAGAGGACTAGTAAGATGAATAAGATTTCCGGATACAAAACAGCAACCACTGCGCTTATTTTATTCTCAGGTGCTGTTCTCTATGGCACTGCTTGGGCAGATACTTCAGTGTGGGAAGTCCGATCTGATTCAAATTCTCTCTACCTGGGTGGAACCGTGCACCTGCTACGTCCCACCGACTATCCTTTGCCTGAAGAATTTGAGCAAGCCTACCAGGCATCGTCTGAAATCTATTTGGAAACTGATATTAGTTCCATGAATGACTTGTCGGTGCAGGCTCAATTGTTACAACAATTGACCTATCAGGATGAGCGAAGTCTGAAAACAGTGTTAAGCAACGAAGCTTACACCGCTCTGTCAGACTACACCGAAAAGATCGGCATGCCTCTGATGATCATGGAAAAATTTAAACCCGGGATGGTGGTTAGCGCCTTGCAGCTTCTGGAGTTTCAACGTATTGGTTTTACTCCGCAAGGAGTAGATACCTATTTCAATACCAGAGCCATCGGTGATGCCAAGACGCTCGGTCAATTGGAAACTGTCCAGGAGCAGATCGGATTTCTCGCTGCGATGGGCGAAGGCAATGAGAGCGAGTTCATTCTTTTGTCGCTCAGGGATCTGGCTGAGACTAATACCGTAATGGAAGACATGATCACAGCATGGCGTACAGGCGACAACGATAGCCTTGCAGAGTTGTTTGTCACTGAGATGCGCGCCGAAACGCCTGATCTGTATGATTCTCTGCTGCGGCAGAGAAACCTAAAATGGATTCCTCAGATTGAGCGGATGCTGCGGGATGCAGACAAAGAGTTTGTCCTGGTGGGGGCGGCACACCTTGTCGGCGAAGATGGTCTCCTGCAGTTATTGCAAGCTAAGGGCTACGGGGTAAGGCAACTCTGATCCACACAAACTGGGGCACAAAAAACAGGGTGATGAATATCACCCTGTTTTTTTTACTAGTATCTAAGAACTGGTTTTATGGCTTAGCACGATCTGTCGTGGACCACTGGTGGAAGTCTGACCACTCACACCGGAGGGAATCTGTTGGACTTTACCGCCTGCCTTCAAGAAAGCTTCGACATGCACTGCTAGATCAGCTCGATTACTGACTACCGAATCTTTTTTAGATTTGTTTGCCATAAAACTATTTCTCTGAGCGCCAAAAGGACACAAGTATACATGAATCCGCTACTTACGGCTAATTGAGGACCGTATCAAGCGGCTTGATCAGGTGTTTTCAAGGCCACACCAGCAAGGGTTCCAGATCCCTAAAAGACTGGAATACAGATGTAGTATTACCAGGATTACCTGCTTCGGGATCCGATTCTTTTGCGAGGGCGAACGTAGTAATTGGAGTAATAGTCTTCCGGTAGATCACCAACGAGTTCATCCATCGAAGTCTTATAGATCACTTTCATTTTTGCCAGCAACTCAAGGTCCAGGTGACAGCCGTAGTTCCTGGCAGTTTCGATGTCTTCAAGTTGTTTTCTAGACACACCGAGAAGACGAGCGCCTTCGTTCATTGAGTATCCGGCGTTCAGTCGAAGCTGCCTTACATTTTTTTTAACACTTACCGTTATCGGTGAAAATTTTGAATATTGTGGATAATTCATAATGTCTGCACAAAGAAGTCGGATTTGAAGCAAAAAATCGCCGTCCGACGTTTCTCCCCTTTTGTGTTGTAGTTTACTAATTACCCAAACGGTACACTCATCCTAGGCTGAATTAAGCTAACATATGGGATTTCCAATGATAATGATTTCTTGAAATTAGTGGGAATTGGCCACATTTTTGAAATAAGTAGTCAACACAATTTCGAAATTTCAAATTAGAAATTGGCTACCCTGCCTCAATTTGGCAGCGAGTTTGGCATGAACCCGTGCTGAGACCAGGCTTGCTGCTGAAAATCGAAGTGAGATTGAGCATTCTTAAGGAATGCTTGCATTGTTGCCTCACATAGCTCAGCGAGCCCTGCTTTGCGATATCACCTGCAGCCTTCAGGGTCGTTCAACAGCCTGGAGTGGGCTAAATCCTGTTTTTCCGACTGGGTTCAACCCTGCCGGTTCTGGGTGGTGCCACATACCGCTAACATTGCAGCCAGCTGTTCAAGGGGCCTTAGCCCGGATATTTCACCAAATTCCTACTGCGGCCGCTCCAGGGCACGCCCTCTGCAGAGTTCACTCCTTCGCCGCGCTCAACGTCCTGCACGAGTACGCCTACGCGCTTCTCAGTCGCGAACTCCACAGATCGCGCACCCTGGAACGTCCTCGCTACGGAATCTGGTGAAACATCCGGGCTAGCGCTCTGACTTACTTAAGCAATATCTTGTGATCAGTAGCATCTGCTAGAATTCCTCCTCTCGGGAGAATGAACTATGACGGATTTAGAAAATTCTGAAGACACCAGGGACTCTGGCAGAAGTAGCCATACAGATGAGCAGATAACTGCGAACAAAGCCGTCAGCTTCCATTATCGGTTAAGTTACGTCGATAGTGAGGGGAATCATGGTGATTGGAGTGAACAGTCCTATGGCAATGAGCCGAAGTACTACCTGCATGGCTTTCACAATGTCATAGTCGGTTTGGAGAAGGCGCTGGAAGGCAAGAGGGTTGGCGACAAGATAGAAATTACCCTTAAACCGGAAGAAGCATATGGCGAACGTGATCCTGAAGGCTTACGTCGGCTACCTATCAAGCATCTGCGTTTCCTCAGAGGAGGCAAGAAACCAAAGCCGGGCATGATAGCTGGTGTAGAAACCAATCAGGGTAAGCACAGTGTCATCATACTCAAAGTGGGCAAATTTAATGTCGATGTCGACTTCAACCACCCCCTGGCAGGCAGGACGCTCTATTATGAAGTCGAAGTAGTTTCGGTTCGAGATGCAAGTGAAGAAGAAATAGCCCACGGGCATGTGCATGGTGCGGGTGGACACGGTCACTGAAATTATTCGATGTTTTCCGGCTGCTTGCGTATTGTCGACTCCAATACCAGAGGAAGCACTTTTCTGTTAACAACTACCTCAAAGTAACTTTCATCGCTGTCCGGATCTTCATGAATTTCCGAGTCGCGCCACAATCCCACTTTTCCTTCACGAATAACCAGATCTTTCTTACGCCCATTGGCATCCGGGTACTGTCCAACATGAAATAGATAGTCTTTAGCATTAAGCGTTATGCGTACACTCTTGAGTGATATTTCTCTCTTACGCTTTGAAAACGCCAGGTCATCTATATTTATTCCATTAACGTTATAGCGAAGATAATGTTGACCCTTCTCACCCTTGCCGCTCTCCCCTTCGGCAATACGCAGTACATCTACATTAAACAAACTCTTCTTAATTGCGGCTCTTAAGTTCCATGAACAACCTGACATACGGTCAGCCAAACCGATAGCACCAGAGATCATTATTGGGTGGTCGCCATCATAGAGATAACGGGGAGCCTCTTCGGAGTAACAAATACCGACACCCAGTTCGAGCAGAGGCAAACCCATTTGTGTCGAGTAGCGGCTGTTGGACCCGGTTATCTTCAGCATGTCTTTTGCGTAACCGCAGGAACGTGCTACGGAAAACCATTGCTGTGGCGTATGTTCGTATTCGAGAAAACTGAGAATAATGGCGTCGCCTACTATGAATACCTTATTGGCTCCGTAAGTTTCAAGAATCTTGTTGATAGGATTAAAGAATCGAGTGCTGAAATAAGAGGCAGGGTTCAGGCTTTTTTCCTGCAATTCATCTGTGACAGTTGTAGAACCCCTGACATCAGCCTTGAGAATGGCATGATGGCATATTCTCTCCTCATCCTCTTCGATTTCAGAGCTTGTAGGAAGCACGTACAAGGTACCTGCAGTTTTCGACAATTTGAGTTCGTCTTCAGCTGTCAACAAGCTCATGCGGTTGAATGCACGATGTGCAAAGCGGAAGTATTTGAGCTGTTGGCGAAATCGACTGAAGTCCAACAGTAGCCTCAAAGAATCGTTTGCGTCGGCTTTGGAAATCTGTTCCCAAACTTTTCCCTTTAGGGACTCGAGAGATTTGATTTGCTCGTTGCTAAGTTGACGCCCTCCTGAAATGCTTTCTTGTACTTTAGCTGCTGTGATATTGCCGCACAGAAACTGGCAAATGGTTTTTAGATCTACGTATTCCATGATGGTTGGATTGAGGGAGCGGCGCATGTAGTGTGAGGCAAGAAGTTGCGCAAGCACCTTCTTGGATCTTAATAACTTGGAGAAGGTTTTTAGTGTTCCGGTGAGTCGCCTTATATCACCTCGTTTCCGCCACCACTTCCTGAATCCGAATTCCTTGCGATAGGCAGATAGTTTTTCATTATGTTTTCGAAGATTGAAGATTGAAGATTGAAGAGTGACTCGACGAGTGCAGGATGTTCGAACCAATTGAATGATTCCGCTAGTGTTGTCTTCGTATCCTCTGCCTGGCCAAGGAATGGTTGGGCCAGGAAAACACCACCCAGTTCATCATGAATTTCGGTGGTTACAGTTTGTTGCTCATCTTCATTTCTCAGGGGTGTAATTTCAAGTTCCGTAATACGTTTGCTAAACAGAGATTCAACTTTTTTGTTCAAATCGATAAAACCGATGTCTTCCCCATTCCAACTCTACATGCTGTACTCGTTCAGTAATAGTGGAAGTGCACTGAGTTCAGATGTGTATAGCAGCGGGTTGATCAAGGCATCGGCTGCAAATTCGTAATCTTCGCCGAGAAACTGATCACGGATGATGCACAGCTGTCTCTCTTCGACACGCTGCAGCTGACTGAAAATCTGCTTGTTTACATTATAGAGAATGGCGTCGTAATTTTTCTTCAACCAGAACATGCGCTGGTCTGTTGCAAGGGCTTCTGAAGACCCCCTATTTCGATTCTCGGACAGGCGATATTGTACTTTTCTGATTTCATTATCGAGTTGATGACGAACGAACTGGAGAATATATTTTATCGAAGCAAATTGCAGAAAAACAGATTTCGTCTGCATTCAGGTCAGTCTTGACTCGATGAATCAGTACAGTCATCAGGTCCAGGTAACTGCTACGTAGTTTTTCAAACAGCTCGGAATTGTCCCAGCTCTTGGGCTTGGGAACAGAAGTCTGCGATATGAGTAGACTTGCTAGTTTCTTTATGTCTGAAGAAAACTTTTTACTGAGCCGGATATCGATGTGATAGTTGTCGATGCCCCTGGACAGCGAATCGATCGAAATCTGTATCGATCGCTCCTTTTCAACAATCCTAAATATGTTATGAATTTTTTCTGCTGAATTCATACTGCTTATGCTTCTAGCTGGTGGTGCGTTAGGCAATGTCAGAGGCTAATACATGCCTGAGCATTTCGAATTAGAACTAAGATACTAGAAAAAACTTAAGGGTTTGTGAAGTGAAACACATTATATAGAATGTATTGAAAAATTAGCTATTTGAAGTAAAAACATCAAAATACTATTGCTCAGAGAAGCAACACCTATAACTTGGGGTAATTGACTCGAAACAGCACAAGATATGGTAGGGAAGAGTAAACTAGCTGGGTTGGAACCGCATGTGAAGGGCGAAGCATTCCAACAGACGACTTGCTCGTCGTTTTTCTAGTGAAGTCCGCAAAAATCCCAACCAACTGCCCAGGCCGTTGAACTCGAATTCCATCTCCAGTCGTACTTCCGTATGCCGGGTATCGTCCGTAGAAATAACTGTGATGCTGTATCCGATTCGCTTGCTACGCGTGGCAAAAACCAAATCCAAACGCTTTGCCGGATCCCAGTGAGCGATCCTGCACTCAAGCTGAGTCAGCTTTTCCCGCACCAGGAGTATGCTGCCACGCCCCACCACACCGGCATCCTGACGCTCGACCGCTTCTACGCCGGGCATCCACCTATTCCAGTTCTCGAAGTCAACGAGCTGGGTCCAGATTGCATGAACCGATCCTTCCAGCGGCCCGATGAATCGGGAGACGATGCCTTCAGGGGCAATGCGCGTTGAGAGATTGTGAAAACGTGTGTTAGTCATTGTGCTGGCCGTTGAGTTGGACAAGCGGGCTTCAGATACTGTGCTTGCCATTGCCCGCTATGCGTCACAAACTGGTCCAATTCGCCACTGATGGTGGACTGTTCCCAAGCCCAGGATAGTCTCGAATTGTAAGGCTCTGATAACACGAAGGAAAATATTTGGCTCACATTTTGCGTATTTTTTATTCAAATCAAAAGAGCAACCGCGGAAAATCCGTAAAAGTGTGGATAGACACTAGCCAATGGCAGTGAAAGGAGAATAACGATGGATGACATAACACCAGTTCTGATAGTCGCAATAGTCTTTGCATTCGTAAGCTTCAGTGTCTACCTCAAGTATCGAACTGAGCGTTTTCGCCACGGGGTGGACGATCTGGAATCAAACCTGCAACGTGAAAACCAGCAGCTCAGAGCGAAGACTGAAGGCTTGGAAAAACGTATCGAGGTTCTGGAATCTATTGTGACCACCCGGGACTTCCAACTGAAACAGGAAATAGAATCCTTACCCTAACAATGTAGGGACTCCGTATGGTATGGTTGAGCGAAATCCAGTCCATTCACTAACTCCTGGTACGGCTTCAATTAACAGGGCCGGCAAGGCGAGTAAGATTGAAGAGAGATCACGATGAATCCTGAAGACAAAGGTAGAAGAAAAATTCTAAAAGGCGCGCTGGGTACTGGAGTCCTGGCTGCCGGCGCCGCAACCGCACCCAACCTGCTTTTTCCAGCCCTGGCACAGGGAGAGAGATTGGTCCCGTTTACCGACCCACAGTCAGAGTCCTTTCAGTGGAATCCGATTCAGCCAAATACTACCCACTGGCAGGATACTCGGGCGATCACCAACTATTTTACTGATAATGATGATTTCTATCTGGTGCAACACTATGGCCAGCCTGAGATAGACAATGACTCCTGGCGTTTGAAAGTCACCGGTATGGTAGATAACGAGCTTGAGTTTTCACTGCAAGAGCTCATGGGTAGAAACATCATCGAGCAGCAAGTTGGCTTTGAGTGTGGTGGAAGTAGCCAGCGTCTGCTGCACGGACTGATGGGTAATGCAAACTGGCGCGGAGCTGCCCTGAACAGCATCCTCGAAGAGGCAGGGATTCAGGAAGGCGCTAAAGAAATTGTATTTTTTGGTTCAGATATTTCAACAGAAGAAATTCGTGGCCGCGAAGTCGAAAAAGCGTTCGCCCGCAGCCTGTCGATTAATGATGCCATGCGCGCTGAGAATATGCTGGCATTTGAGATGAATGGCGAACCACTGCCACATTATCACGGTAAACCAGTGCGGTTGCTGGTGCCAGGCTGGTACGGAGTCGCGAATGTAAAATGGCTTACTCAGATTCACGTACAAAACACCCGTTATATGGGACGATTTATGGGTCGTGACTATGTAACCCTGAAGAGGACTGACATCGGGGGTACCGAACGCTGGGTTGAGAATTCAGTTACCGCGATGAACCTCAAATCTGCGATCGTGCGTGTGATCGAATCCGGGGGACAATATCGAGTCCAGGGATTTGTTCTAAATGATGGAACTGCTCTGGAGAGCGTCGAAGTTAAAGTCGACGATGGTCCATGGGAACGTGCACAAATGAATCCACGTAATACCAAGTACTCTTGGAAGCTGTTCAGTTATAACTGGGATAATCCCAGCTCTGGGGAGCATACTCTTGTGTCGCGGGTTACCGATGTAAATGGAAATGTGCAACTTCGCCAGGATCAGCTACCTGAAAAGGTTAGCTTCTGGGAAGATTTCGGACAGTTTGAAAGAAAAGTGCGTATATAGTTGCCGCGACACTAGTACAAGGGGATTTTGCTCATTCGCAATATGCAGCCTGGCACCTCGACCAGGGGTTGATAGGAAAGAGCTCATAGAAATTAGCATAATCCCCTAGTATTTTGGGTCTGTGTCCACAGACTCCACAGAAAATCCTTCTCTTAACGGTTTCATTCTCACCCGGCAATAGATCGAGTCAAGCGATGGTCTCGAACTCATCTTCTGGTTTGCTTCAGATAATGGTCCACTGAGAGTTCGCCTGGAAAGGCAGGAAGCGGTTTGCTTCTACCCGACAGCACAGCAGACCCAGGTCAGCAATACGCTGGCAAGGAATCGCAACTGGAGGACTGCGCCAACCGGGTTGAAGAGTTTCAGCCAGCAATCCATGTCTGCGCTCTATTTTCGAAGCCGGCGTCAGCTCTTCGATAGTCGAGATAAACTGCGTGGCCAGAAAGTTCAGCTTGTAGAGTCCGACATCAAGCCCGCCGATCGTTATCTGATGGAACGGTTTATTACAGGCGGTGCTTGTATTACCGGTGAGATAGAAGAAGCAGGTTCTTTCCGCGACATTCACAATGCACGGCTTACTTCTGAAGAGTATCACCCTCGGCTCAAGTCAGTTTCAATCGATATTGAAACGAATTTTGCAGCTGACACGCTTTACTCAATAGCTCTCTACTCTGAATCTGAGTCGACCGTGCTCATGGTTGGCGCGGACGCAGACTGTAATACCAGCTTCGACAATGACAGTCTCTCACAGCGTTACTTCGCGGACGAAGGCCTATTGCTCACTGCGTTTGTAGACCGAATTCGTCTGCTCGATCCGGATATCCTGATGGGGTGGAACGTTGTGAATTTTGACCTGCGTCGTTTACAGGAGTTTGCCAATCGAGCCGCCGTCCCCTTGCAACTCGGCCGCAATCAGGAAACTATCATCTGGCGGCAGGCGAGAGAGAGCACTGATCGCTTCTACGCATTGCTCCCCGGGCGGGTTGTGCTTGATGGGATCGAACTGATGCGTTCGGCAAGCTATCAGTTTGAAAATTTCTCATTGGAGTATGTTACACGGCAATTGCTCAAGCGAGGCAAGCTGATCGATGATGTTGATCAGCGTGGTCAGGAAATCAGTGCACTATTTGAATCCAATAAGCTGGCATTGGCACGCTATAACCTGGAAGACTGTCGCCTGGTATGGGATATTTTTTGCCGTGAGAAGCTGATTGAATTTGCAATCGAACGTGCGTTGCTAACCGGGTTGGAACTGGATCGATATGGTGGCTCGGTAGCCGCTATGGATTTCCTTTACCTGCCCCAACTCCACAGGAACGGATATGTCGCACCAGCACTGGAGCAGCTAGAATCGACCAATATGAGTCCTGGCGGATACGTCATGCAGTCGGTTCCGGGGATTCATGAAAACGTAATCGTGTTGGATTTCAAGAGTCTGTACCCGAGCATAATTCGAAGCTTTCATGTCGATCCGCTGGCCCTGGTCGTGGGTCTCGAAGAAGATGGTGCCATTGAAGGCTACGATGGGGGGTGCTTTCCCCGGGAGCACTTCATTCTTCCTTCCCTTATCGAGCGCCTGTGGGCTGCCCGCGACGAAGCTAAAGCCCGCAACAATGCCGTACTCTCACAGGCCATCAAGATTATTATGAATTCTTTCTACGGAGTGCTTGGCACACGGGGTTGCCGGTTTTTCGACTCTCGACTGGTAAGTTCAATTACCAGGCGCGGGCACGAAATCATTATTGAGAGTAAAAAATTTATTGAGGCGCAGGGATACTAGGTCATCTATGGTGATACGGACTCTGTGTTTGTATTGTTGGGATCGATTGACTTGTCGTCTGCCACTGTCATAGGAACTGATCTAGCAGCAAAGCTCAATGAATGGTGGCGCGAAAGGCTTATGAAAGAACATCGAGTAAGAAGTTTTCTGGAAATAGAATTTGAAACCCATTTCAGGAAGTTTCTAATGCCAACAGTTCGAGGTTCTGACGCTGGCAGCAAGAAGCGCTACGCGGGTCTGGTGGGTCAGGACAAGATTCTTTTCAAGGGGTTGGAAACAGTACGCAGTGACTGGTCTCCTCTCGCGAGAGAATTTCAGCAAGTGCTATATAGGAATATTTTTCTTGACCTGCCTTACGAAGACTATGTCAAACAGGTAGTGGCGGATCTGCAGGATGGAAAGTACGAGCCAGAGCTGGTAATGCGCAAACGCCTGCGGCGGAAATTGAAGGACTATGTTAAGAATGTTCCTCCTCATGTACAGGCGGCGCGTAAGGCTGACGCGATTAGAACCGAGCGTGGTTTACCACGCCAGTATGAATCTGGTGGCTGGATTGAATATTACATGACAGTCAGTGGTCCCGAGCCGAGGCAATACCGTCAATCGCCTATCGACTATGACTTCTATATCGATAAACAATTGGCACCGATAGCCGATTCCATACTAGTCTTTAAATCATCTTCCACTTCAGAAATTTTGAACAAACAGATGGGACTCTTTTAGGATCCCTTTGACTAATTTGAGGTAACCGATGACTACTTATCTTGTACTGACAGCAATCGGCGATGATAAACCGGGACTCGTCGAATCCCTTGCGCAGACCATCGCCAGTAACGCGGGCAACTGGCTGGAGAGCAACATGTCCCAGCTGGCTGGTAAGTTTGCAGGAGTTCTGCGTGTCAGTGTTAACGACCAGGACGCCGACAGACTGATAGACGCTCTCGAAGGATTGTCAGATCATCTCACGCTGGTTATCGAGAGGGTTGATATTGATGAGACTCACAATACGGAACAAACTGTTGAATTGAACCTGATCGGAAATGATCGGGCTGGTATCGTGCAGGAGATTTCCCATGCATTGGCGAAACTCTCGGTCAATGTAGAAAAGCTGACATCAGAGTGCGCCCCGGCCCCCATGTCCGGTGACGCCCTGTTTAAAGCGTCAGCGTTATTGAAAGTACCCGAGGGATTGGACCTGGAAGATCTGCAGAGCGAACTGGAAGGGCTGGCGGATGATCTGATCGTCGAGCTTCAGTAGAGGGTTCTTAGACTGGGTCATACAGACCTATTTTAATCTGTTCCAGATAATCGATCATGTTAGTGAGCAGGTTGATGCATTCGACAATTTCGAACTCTGCTTGCAAGCTGTCTCTGGTGTCTTCCGGGTTGCCCAGGGTGCTGTAGAGCAGCACCAGGCATTCCTTGCTGGCGTCAAAATTTTGATAGAAAAGCTCTTCAAAGTCAGAAGAAAGACTGATCAAGATTGAATCCAGGCTCAAGCCCCGGGTCGAGTCTGTATCGAGCAGCAATTGCTCAATACTGGTTAGCTGGGCAGAGACTGCATTTTGTGTTGAGTGACTGAAGGGCGATTGAATACTATCGATGTATTCTCCATTCAGTAGGGGGTACAAAGATCGAACCAGCATCTCTTCGGTTAGCATACCTGTCATGGCCTCAATTAGAAGCACAAGCAACTCGCCACTACCGTAACCACTCAATGTGCTGACAAATCTGTCTCTGCCGGCGAGCCAGAGCGCTTGGCTGGTATAAAAATCGTCAATCAGTGATTGGGTATTCAGTAGTAAGAGTTGCCGGCGACGATTATTGCTGAGTAGATCGAGTTCAAGGCCTGACTCAGCCTGTGCCGGGGTTAAACGAGTAACTGGCCGATAATCAGCAGCCGACCGCGGTGTAATTTGGTCCGGATTTTCTCCCCATAGCAGAAATTCAATGACGTGGAATCCCAGCGACACTTCTGACAGGCCAAATATGCCATGTTGCTCCTGTAAAGTCGGGATATTCAATGCAACTGTGATGTCTTGCACGATGCCGGTATCGATAAATCCTGCAACATAATCGATGTATCCCGGCAGAATTGGCCAGTGATTCATTCGATACTGTAGAGAAAACAGGCTAAGGATTTCCGCTTCGTTCAAAATCAGGACGGCGAAGTAGCGATGTAACGTGGTCAACTCATAAGCACTATGTGACAAGAGCCAGGCACTGCGTACGTTGTTCATGCTCGTCGTTGAAGGCTCTTCCAGGAAAGCTAATATCTCGGATCGCAACGAGTCAAGATTATCTGCAACGGCATCGTAATCCGTTTCTATCTGTTGCAGGTAGGCTCGCAGCACATCGTGGATTGGTTCAATCAATATCAGATCAACGCTTGCTATGCGAGGGTTGTTGACAGCAATGGCAGGAGGAGATGGCTGATCCAGAGGCTCATTCTCACTGCCACAGGCACTGAATACGGCGACTGCGAGCAAGGGTACAGCGAGAACTAATCGAAAACCTGGAGTCATAAAGGACCTTTTTGTTTAGTCTGTCAGTTCTATCCGCGTAAACTTAAGGTCCGCCAGCCTCTTTCCCGAGCCTCTGATAGGAGTTGTGCATCGGGGTCGACGGCTACCGCTTCGGTTACTCTTTCCAACAGACTTAAATCATTAATCGAGTCACTATAAAAAATACTGTGTGACAGTTGTAATTCGCTGTTTGTTCCAAGCCATCGTTCCAGTTTTGCAACTTTGCCGTCACGGAAACAGGGTATACCTGCAATGTTTCCGGAAAATCCATCTCCGTCCAATTCGAGATCGGTTGCCAGAAGCTGATCGACCTCAAATCGTTCCGCGATGGGAGCCGTTATAAACGCATTGGTCGCGGTAATCATGACGCAGTAATCACCAGCGTCTTTATGATGTTTTACCAAGTCCAAACCCTGTCTCAGGATCATGGGTAGAACGGCGTTCTCCATGAATTCGGTTTGTAAGGCATGGCGTTGCTGGGAGTTAAAATCGAGTATTGGAGACAGTGTGAATTTCACATAAGCATGAATATCCAGTTCTCCGTTCAGGTAGTTCTTGTAAAATTCGTCATTGCGGGCTCGATGGGCTGTTTCGTCAACCAATTGCTTGTGAATCAGAAACTCCCCCCAAGCATGATCGCTGTCTCCAGCGAGCAGAGTGTTATCCAGATCGAATAGTGCTAATCGTCTAGCCATGGGTCTTGGGGCAGCTAAAAAAGACGCATTATACCCATTGTGGGTCCCGCGCCGCAGCGATATTACCCAAGCAGGGATTAATATTGCGCCCATAGTTTTGTACTAACTTATTGAATAGTCAGAAGAAAGTGAGAGAGCCCCGACGTTCCGGCATTGATCAACGAAGTTCCCTTGTGAAACAATAGGAGTTTATATTTGTCCAAGGACTGCTGAGTATGGTTGACTCGGAGGGCTTCCGCCCGAATGTGGGGATTGTAATCTGCAATCAGCAGGGTCAATTGCTTTGGGCCAAGCGCATAGGCCAGCGTACCTGGCAGTTTCCCCAGGGAGGAATAAAGCACAGCGAAACATTGGAACAGGCTCTCTATCGAGAGTTGGATGAAGAAGTAGGATTGGCGGCTGATGACGTCAAGATTCTGCACCAGACAAATGACTGGTTGCATTATCGTCTTCCAGAAAATTTTATTCGTTACCATAAAGATCCGCTCTGCATCGGACAAAAACAGAAATGGTTCTTGTTGAGCCTGGAGAGTGAAGACAGCAAAGTTGAACTGGAGAAATCTGGTCAGCCCGAGTTTGATGACTGGCGTTGGGTAAGTTACTGGTACCCGATTAACCAGGTCATCGAGTTCAAGCGTGATGTTTACCGCAAGGCTCTCAATGAATTGGTTACTCCTCTGAATAACTACGTGAAACAACAATAAAGACAAAATCCTGGGATTAGGATCAGGATAATCACGGATCAAACAGAGAGCCCTGGTCCTCAAGCCTTACTGAGAAGAAGCCTCTTCAATTTGAGAAGAGCCCCATGTATTTAAGAAGGGCCCCTCGTATTTGAGAAGGGCCCCACGTATTTGAGAAGAGCCCCCACGGGTTATGGCCCGCAAGCTTGACTTGATACATGACCGGAAATTGACATGTTGGAACAACTGCGCAGCATAGTTCAGAAAGTTAATGCTGCTAAAGATTTGCAGTCGGCGCTGGATATCATTGTGCATCGTGTACGCGATGCTCTGGATACTCAAGTGTGTTCCGTCTATTTGCTGGATTCAGACCTTAATAGCCACGTACTAATGGCTTCCGAAGGACTTAACAGGGAAGCGGTTGGACACGTTAGTCTGGATCTGGGGGAGGGGCTCATTGGATTAGTAGCCAAGCATGCCGAGCCGATAAATCTTCAGGATGCGTCCCTGCATCCCAGTTACCACTACCTAAAGGAAACCGGCGAAGAAAACTTCCATGCTTTTCTCGGAGTTCCTATCATCCACCATCGGTCGACCCTTGGCGTATTGGTCGTACAACACGAAGAGCGGCGCCGCTTCGATGAAAGCGAAGAAGCATTTTTAATCACACTGTCTGCTCAGCTGGCCGGAGTCATTGCCCATGCCGAAGCCACCGGCGCAATCGAGGGTATCAGCCCATCTGGACACAAAACCTCAGACACTGTGTTTCATGGCGTATCGGGTTCTTCCGGTGTCGCGATCGGTCATACCGTGGTCGTGTTTCCTGCGGCGGACCTGAGTCAAATTCCAAACCGACCAGCCAAGAACATCGATAAGGAAATTGACTTTTTTAACAATGCCCTTAACTCCGTTCGAAAAGATATGCGAGAACTACATGGCAAACTGGCAGGCCATGTGGCTGAAGAAGAGCGCCAGCTTTTCGATATTTATCTGCGGATGCTGGATGACGATGCCCTCGGGAACGAAGTCGTACAGAGAATTAAGGCGGGCAGTTGGGCGCAGGGTGCACTGGCTTTCGTCGCCAGCGAACATGTTCGAAATTTCGAGATGATGAATGACGAATATCTGAGTGAGCGGGCAGCTGACATCAAAGATTTATGCAGCCGGGTGTTGTTCTATTTGCAGGAGAAAGAGCCTGTTGTAACCGAATATAACAACGACACGATTCTGGTCAGTGAAGAACTTACCCCTGCGATGTTAGTAGAAGTGCCTAAAGAAAAATTGAAAGGACTTGTCTCGGTCAAAGGCTCTGGAAACTCCCATGTTGCAATTTTGGCCAGAACCATGGGCATACCAACCGTAATGGGGGCAGTTGTTTTCCCCTACAATCAATTGGGCAACAAAGAGATCATCGTCGACGGATACAAAGGCGAGGTGATTAGCAATCCGTCCGATCAGGTTCGCAAGCGTTATCTGAATACGATCAAAGAGCAGGACCTGTTGATTGCGGGCTTGGAAGATTTGAAAGATTTGCCCTGTGAAACGGCAGACAATCATCGTGTTCATTTATGGGTTAACACAGGATTGATGTCTGATGTACTGCATTCTCTCGACCAGGGAGCCGAAGGCATCGGATTGTTCAGGACAGAAGTTCCGTTTCTGCTTCGCGAACGATTCCCCAGTGAACATGAGCAGTTGGAAATTTATCGCGAGCAACTGCAGGCGTTCGCACCAAAAGTTGTGACTATGCGCACACTGGACGTCGGCGGGGACAAATCTCTATCCTATTTTCCAATCGAAGAGGCGAATCCCTTCCTGGGTTGGCGTGGAATTCGAGTCACTCTGGACCACCCTGAAATTTTCATGGCACAGATTCGTGCCATGTTGCGCGCAAGTATTGGTCTTGAAAACTTGCAGATAATGTTGCCCATGATAAGCAATATAAACGAAGTGAATTCAGCTATGCAACTTATCAAGAAAGCGCATCATGAGTTGATTCAGGAAAAGCTGGAGGTCAAGTTTCCGCCTATAGGCGTCATGATCGAATTACCGGCGGCAGTTTATCAGACTCGGGCGCTGGCCAAGCTGGTTGATTTTATTTCGGTGGGGAGCAATGATTTGACCCAGTATCTGCTTGCCGTGGACCGGAACAATCCGCGAGTAGCCAACCTCTATAGCGCTTTTCATCCGGCAGTGCTGAGCGCACTGTATCAGGTGGTGTCGCAGGCACAGGAAGAAGGCAAGCAGGTAAGCATCTGTGGTGAGATGGCCGGGGACCCGGGAGCGGCTGTCTTGTTGATGGCTATGGGATTTGACATCCTGTCAATGAATGCCGCCACTTTGTTGAAAGTAAAATCGGTAATTCGCAGTGTCAGCCTGGAAGCAGCGCAAGACCTGCTCGATCAGGTGATGCAGATGGATGATGCACAGATGATTCGCAGTGCAGTGGATCTGACACTCTACAACGCAGGTGTAGACAGACTGCTTCGATCTTCCAGAACCAACTGAGCTCGAGCGAATCCTTGATTTATCATAAGCATTCTCAGAGGCTCCCTAGTTAATCGACCTGTCAGTGAGTTCGGCAAGCATGGCTGCGGCCAGCGAAGTATTACCACATTCATCCAGCTGCTGAATGACGTCGCGTCGTTCCTGCTCGCTGCGGTTTTGGCTGAGCTTGAACTTGCATTGAATTTCCTCGATAGCAATAGAGATTCCGACGATACTGTGTGAGTGTGAATTATCGAATTCAGCCTGCCAGGGATCGGCAAAGCTGGCCTCATATTGATTTGTCAGCTGTTTCACGATGTCAGCTAACTGGTCGGGATCGCGTATACAGCGAGCGGTGCTATACACATGCACTGTCTGATAATCCCAGGTAGGAACGCCTGGCTCGCTATACCAACCTGGACTCTCATACCCGTGAGGACCCCATAGCACTACGAGTACCTGTTGACCGTCCAGTTGCTGCCATTGTGGATTCGCCTTAGCAATATGTCCCCGCAGATTGTTGCTGGCTGCATCGAACAGGAAAGGCAGGTGTGTGACGAAAGGGCTATTATCGACTTGTGAAATTAAGTCGCCAAATCCATTCTCATGGATGAAACTGGTGATCCGGTCCTGTTCGGGAACAGAGAAGTGTTTTGGTACGTACATGATAGGATTCTCAGCAAAGGATTTTCAGAAAAAGTATTCAGCAAAGAGCACTCAAGCAAGAGTAACGTTGTAAGTATGCTGCTCTGCAGTTTCACCAAATGAATCGTAGTTTTGTTCACTGAAGCAAGTCTCGCCTTCCGCATCGATTACAATCGCTGTAGAACAACGCGTACCATAGAGTCTTTCCTTGTTCAGGATGAAGGCAGATGACAACGTTTTTTCCAGTTCGGCTGGCACACCAGTATCGGGTAACTCATCATCGCTAGCCCGCTTTCGGTCCGCCATCAATTCGATGAGTTTATCCGTGGTAATGTGGTGATTGGAACCGAGAATTTCCTTTAGCCGCTCTTTACCCCGCTCGACCTTGGGCCAGGGAGTGTTGAGCAGTCCATTCGACAAGCCATAGATTCCTGGTTCAAGCCGCCACACTACGTGTTCGAAGTTGTTGGCGTAGTAAAGCGATTCGCCGTCTCCGATCAACAGGTTGAATCCTGCGAATTTGCTGAAATGTTGAACCAGTGATTCACCGTACTCTTGAGCTGATTGGGTACTGGCCAGGAATTCCCGAGTCAGTTCACCTCGAGAGCGAGATTTCTGTTCGGATTGGGATGGGTCACGAATGTTGGTGACCGCTGCAAAGCGACCGCTGCGAGTAATACCAAGCCAGGTTCCGCCAGCAAGTAAATCCCGACCGGCGAGTATCTGTTGCGCGTTGGATTGATTGGGTTGAACTTGCCAGAAACCGGCCTGTTCAGTTGGCCTGGCAAAGAATTCATCACGATTTGCTGCCAGTACTAATGGATAACGGGACTCAGCCTGGTGAGCGAAGATAATAAGGCACATAGGGGGATAGAAAGTCTCTGTCTCTTTGAATGCATCTGAGGTTTCCTGCCCTGCCGAAAACCAGGGCGCAGAGTCGCAGACAATCGGGCGAGCTGTCAAGAACCAGCCCGCGCTCACTTGTGGGCGTTTGATTCGCTTAAACTTGCTATACTCCGCTAGAATCGGACAACCCTACAGCGTTCACTGACCAATGCTAACGTTTCCTGAATTTGATCCCATTGCGCTCTCCCTCGGACCCATCAGTATTCATTGGTATGGAATCATGTACATTATCGCCTTCGGTGGTGCCTGGGTGCTGGCGTCTCACCGCCAAAAGAAAGTACCGGAGCAATGGAGCAGCGAGCAGATTTCTGATTTGGTGTTTTACGGCGCGCTCGGTGTTGTGCTCGGCGGCCGCATGGGATCAGTCTTCTTCTACAACTTCGACCGATTTCTGGGTGATCCCTTGTGGTTATTTCGAGTTTGGGAAGGCGGGATGTCATTTCATGGAGGACTGCTGGGGGTCCTGGTAGCACTCTACTTTTTCTCCAGGAGCATCGGTAAGGGATTTTGGGAGACGGCTGATTTTATCGCACCGCTTGTGCCGTTTGGTCTGGGAGCAGGCCGACTGGGAAATTTCATCGGCGGTGAACTCTGGGGACGTCCAACGGAGGTTGCCTGGGGGATGGTGTTTCCACATGTGGATCAGTTGCCCCGGCATGCCTCACAGTTATATGAGTTCGCTCTGGAAGGGGTGGTCCTGTTTGGTATTCTCTGGTGGTTCTCTTCGACTCAGCGGCCACGCCTGGCAGTATCAGGAGCCTTCGGTCTAGGCTATGGCTCATTCCGTTTTTTTGTCGAATTCTTTCGGCAGCCCGATCAACAAATAGGATTTATTGCCATGGAATGGTTGACGATGGGGCAATTACTCTCGGCGCCGATGGTACTGGCCGGCGCATTTCTGTTGTTTCTGGCATACAGCAAACCACGGCCACCACGACCGTTGACTGCCTCTTAGTCGTTCATAAAGGATCTCTCTAGCCAATGCAGCAATACTTAGTTCTTTGCCAGCGCATCATTGACCAGGGAGTCTGGGTCGAAAACAAGCGAACCGGGAAAAAGTGCCTAACCGTGATTAACGCAGAGCTTTCCTACGATGTTGCTGCAAACCAGTTTCCTATCATCACTACCCGCAAGAGCTTCTGGAAGGCGGCAATAGCAGAACTGCTAGGCTACCTGCGTGGCTACGACAATGCGGCGGAATTTCGCAAACTCGGCACCAAGTCCTGGGATGCCAATGCCAATCAGAATGAAGATTGGCTGAACAATCCGGCACGTCGAGGCACAGACGACATGGGGCGTGTTTATGGAGTGCAGGGCCGTAGCTGGCGGAAAGCTGATGGCAGCACCCTGGATCAGCTCAGCAAGATTGTGGAGAACTTAGCCCAGGGCGTCGATGACAGGGGTGAAATTTTGACGTTTTACAATCCGGGAGAATTTGAACTGGGTTGCCTGCGTCCCTGTATGCACACTCATACATTCTCGCTGCTGGGGGACACCCTCTACCTGACAAGCTATCAACGTTCCTGTGATGTGCCGCTGGGATTGAATTTCAATCAAATACAGGTATTCACTCTGCTTGCCCTGATGGCTCAGATTACAGGCAAGACACCGGGTATCGCCTACCACAAGATCGTCAATGCACACGTCTACGAAGACCAGCTTGAGTTAATGAGATCTGTTCAGTTGAAACGGGATCCTTTCGATCCACCGCGTTTACAAATCAATCCCGATATTAGAACTCTCAAGGACATCGAAACGTGGGTGACGCTTGATGATTTTTCAGTGGAAGGTTACCAACACCATGACCCGATCGTTTACCCATTTTCCGTATAGAGTAAGCACCGAAAACACAACGAGTTCGCCGCGATGAAACTAGCACTAATCTGTGCCATGGCAGATAACCGAGTCATCGGTCGAAATAACAACTTGCCCTGGCACCTACCTGAGGATTTGCAGTATTTCAAACGTGTCACCATGGGCAATTGCATAATCATGGGGCGCAAGACCTGGGAATCGATCGGACGCGTATTGCCAGGGCGTACTAATATTGTCATCACAGGCAATGCTGATTATCTGGCTGAGGGCGTGAGGGTTGTGCATTCGCTCGAGGAAGCGCTGTGCCTGGCCGAGAGTATTTCCGTAGTTGATGGTTCCGAGGAAGCCTTCATAATCGGTGGCGCCGGTTTATATCAGACTGCCCTGCCGATGGCTCAGCGATTTCACCTGACACGTGTACATGCTGACGTAGAAGGAGATACCTATCTGGCTGAATTCGACCAGAGCGAGTGGCGGGAAATTACACGGCAAGAGTTTCAGAAAAGCGATACCAATCCCTACGATTACAGTATCTGTGTATTGGAAAGAATCAATGGAGTCAGGGACGCTTGATCGAATAGTCAGGCGCTCAGTTCTGATAGATTACAAGATCAAGTGTCCCTGACCCCTTCGATTGCGAAACTAATCGAGAATCTTTTGCAGCACCTTGGACTTTCTCTGGTAGTTATAGAGTTGCTTGCGACTCTCAGGCAATTCAGAAACATCTGCTTCGACAAACCCTCTCTCCAGGAACCAATGGGCCGCTACCGTGGTTAATACAAATAGCTTGTCTAAATTTTTCTCTCGTGCCGCTGCTTCCAGGCTGGATAACAATTTGTCTCCATAGCCATTGTTGTGGTAACGAGGATCAATGGCGATACAGGCGACTTCGCCACTGTCTTTGGAAATCGGGTAGATTGCAGCGCAGGCAATTGTGGCACCTTCCAGTTCTATAACCTTGAAATTATCAATTTCGGTTTCCAGTAATTCGCGAGATCTCTTTACCAGAGTTCCATTCTCCTCCAGCGGTTTAATGAGAGTAAGGATCCCAGCAACATCATTAATACCAGCATCACGCAGCCGGTCGAAATTGTCGCCACTTAACAGGCTGCCGTTTCCCTCCCGAGAGAACAACTCCTGCAAGAGAGCACCATTGGATTTGTAGCTTATCAGGTGGGAACGATGCACGTTGTGGGCGTAAGCACGTAATGATGTGAGCAGTGCATGGCGAATGCAGACAGATTCGGCATCGTCCCGATTGGCTAATTTGTTAGCGTAGAATCTGGCATCTTCTTCGGTTAACGACGCGACAAGCTTACCCGAATCGTCGATCACGCCATCGCTTGGGATTAACAGGATTAGCTTATCAGCCTTAAGTGCAATGGCTGTCTTAGTGGCGATCTCTTCCGCCGACAGGTTAAACACCTCTCCTGTGAGTGAATAGCCCAGATTGGATAGCATGACGACGTTGTTATTCTTCAGTTGCTGCTCGATCGCGGCGCTTTGAATCTTGCGCGCCTGCCCGGTGTACTGAAAGTCTACGCCATCATGAATGCCTACTGGTTTGGCAGTCACGAAATTACCCCTGCAGAGCCTGATGTCTGCGCCGTGCATCGGGGAATTACTTGTGCCCAGTGAGAACAACGATTCCAGGGTCAGGCTCAGGCTGCCTACTGTTTGTTTGATAGTCTCGATACATGCAGCCTCGGTGATTCTGAGATTCTTGTAGTAGTTCGGCTGTCGACCCTGCTGTTCTAATGCTGCAGTAATCTGAGGGCGTGCGCCATGCACCAGCACCAGCTTTACACCGAGACTATGTAACAGGCTCAGGTCAGAGACAATGTTTGAAAGATTGTTGTCTGCCAACGCCTCGCCACTCAATAGCACGACAAAAATCTTATTGCGATGTGCGTTGATGTAGCGTGTGGAGGCTCTGAACCAGGCAATGGTTTCTTTGTTATTGGTCATGATGTTCTACATTACAGGCAGTGTCTGCCTATTAGCTCTCTCAATAGATTAATACACGGATTGATCATAGAAACAGACATATACTCATCCGGCTGATGCGCCTGGTCGATATTGCCTGGTCCCAGGATAATCGTATCCATGCCCAATTGCTGCAGGAATGGCGCCTCAGTGCCAAAGGCAGCGCTGGTGCCGGAGTGTCCGGTGAGTTCCTCCGCAGTCCGCAGCAACTCACTATTCTCCTCCGCCAAAAAGGCTGGCACCCCCTCGAATATCGGAAGCAATTCAAACTGAATTTGCAGGGGATCAGTGATACTGGTAATCCGGTCTCTTATTTCTGCGCGAACTGTATCGATATGCATGCCAGGGGTAAGCCTCACATCAAACGCCAATTCGCAATGACCACAGATGCGATTCGGGTTGTCTCCGCCGTGAATACTGCCAAGGTTCAACGTTGGATAAGGTATTGCAAAAAGATCATTGTGATAGCGCGTCTTGAGTTCCTCCCGGAATTTGATGAGGTCTCCAATGACGGCATGCATGGCATCGAGGGCGTTGTTACCAAGCGCGGGGTCTGAAGAGTGACCACTCTCACCGAGCAGGCGGACAGTATCCATCATGATGCCTTTATGAGTGCGAACGGGTTGCATGCCGGTTGGCTCGCCTATGATGGCAGATCTCGCCCTGGGTTTACCTGCGACCGCTAGTGTTCGTGCTCCCTGCATCGAAGTCTCTTCATCCGCCGTCGCCAATACGATGAGCGGTTCCTTGAATTCCTTATCGAGTAGCGGTTCGACCGCCTCCATAATCACGGGGAAGAATCCTTTCATGTCAGTAACACCAAGGCCATAGAATCTGCCGCCTTTCTCGGTAAGGTGAAAGGGATCGACTGACCAGAGCTGTTCATCTAGCGGAACCGTGTCAGTATGGCCGGCTAGCACGAGGCCGCCCGGCCCAGATCCGTAGCTTGCGATCAAATTGATTTTGCCTTCGTCCGGTGCACAGGGGACCAGTTCACAGGAGAAGCCGAGTTCTTCGAATTCATTGGCCAGGTAATCGATTATAGCCTTGTTGCTCATATCGATCGCTGGATTGGCAGAGCTTATACTGGCGAGGTTTATGACCCGATCCAGTCTGCTCAGCAGAGGTTGTGTGAGATCAGACATCTTGTCACTGATTGGTAGAGGGTGCATCAGATCTGGCAGAAAGTTTGGCAATCATGTCAGTTTTCGACGCCATGATAAAGTCGTTGACATGTAATCCGTTAATCTTTTGAGTCCACCAGTAGATGGTTACTTTTCCCCATTCGGTTATCACTGAAGGGTGGTGATTCTCTCGTTCGGCAAGATTGGCAACCTTGTAGGTAAAACTGAATGCATCTTTGAATTCTATAAAATGGAATTCTCGTTTCAGTTTCTCGACCCCATCATGAAATCCCCGTTTCCAGGCAGGCACGCTTAACAGCAGTTCAGTCGCTTCTTCTTCGGTAACTAAAGGGGCGCCCAGTTGACAGGCTTCGCAATGCTTTTCATACAGTGCTGGCATCTTAGAGAAACTCCTCCAGTATAGTATTGAGTAAACGGTAGCCAAGTTCACTCGTGATGACACTACTATCGGTTATCGACAGAAGATCATTCGAGGCAAGGTATTCTACCTTCTTTCGGATAGTGTCAAAAGGCAGGCCGGTGCGGTTCTCAAACAACTCTATTGGAAATCCCTGCCTAATACGCAGGGCATTCAGTAAAAATTCCAGGGCTCTGTCTTCGGGTTTAATTTCAACTCTTTCAGCTGCCCGATTAACAGTGTTATGCAAATAGTGTTCGGGTTGTTTAAATTTCCGAGAGCGAAGTATAACTCCTGAACTTGGATCGCTAAGCTTGCCATGAGCACCGGCACCGATACCAAGATAGTCACCGAACTGCCAGTAATTCAGGTTATGGATGCATTGCCGTTGCTCTTGTGCAAATGCTGACACCTCGTAGCGTGTGAAGCCGTTACTCTCCAGAATTGCAATACCCTGTTGTTGAATCTCAAGCAACTGATCTTCAGCTGGAAGTGGCGGAGGTTTTCGATAAAAAACTGTGTTCGGTTCGATGGTAAGTTGATACCAGGATAGATGGCAAGGTTTGTAATCAATAGCAGTGTGCAAGTCAGCCAGCGCGGATTCCACTGATTGGCCAGGTAGGCCATGCATGAGGTCCAGGTTCAGATTATCGAGGCCAGCGGCTTGTGCAGAATCGATTGCCATTCTCGCCCGCTTCCCGTCATGTATTCGCCCCAGAGTGGAGAGATGCTTGTCACTAAAACTCTGAATGCCCAGCGAGAGCCGGTTGATTCCTGCTGCCCGGAACTGTTTGAATCTGTTTGCCCCTTCGAGATCATTAACTTCCACACTGCCCGGATTGGCTTCCAGGGAAATCTCAATGTCCCTTGACAGCGTTGCCTTACGACTCAGGTGATTAAGAAGAGTCTCGAATGAACTGGCATCGAACAGGCTGGGTGTGCCACCACCGATAAAGATAGTGTTAATTTCCCTTCCCTGCAGCGCTTCGTGTCGACTGACTTCATCATCGAAGTCTTCACACAGTGCGGTAATGTAATCCCGCTGAGGCAGGGCTCCATCACTGGCGTGCGAATTGAAATCACAATAGGGGCATTTACGTACGCACCAGGGGATATGTACGTAGAGGCTTAAGGGTGGGACTTCCAGCATGCCAGTAATGCCTGTAGCGCTTGCCCTCTATGGCTTATGGAATTTTTCACCGAGGCATCCAGTTCGGCAGAAGCACAGTCGTGAGTAGGGACGTAAAAGAGCGGATCATAACCAAATCCATTCTCGCCACTGGAGGACAACAGGATTCGCCCCTCCCAGGTTCCCTGACAGATGAGCGGCATGGAATCTTTCTCGTGGCGAAGGTATACGATGACACATTGAAACCGCGCAGTTCTATCTTGCTCCGGAACTTGCTCCAGTTGTTGTAGGAGCTTGGCGTTGTTTTCTACATCAGCATGAGCGCCACTGACCCCGGCATATCGAGCGGAGTAAATGCCCGGTTCACCATTCAAGGCATCCACCTCGATGCCCGAATCATCAGCGATGGCCGGTAGAGACGTTGCCACACAGGCGTGCCGTGCCTTGATCAGTGCATTCTCTACGAAACTGAGTCCCGTTTCGGCTACATCGCCTACACCGAATTCCGATTGCGGCAGAAGGGTCACGTTTTTTTCGCTGAGTATGGCGCCAAGCTCTCGCAATTTTCCCGAGTTCCCACTGGCCATAACTACTCGCTGCCTACTCAATCGGGTCGCCTTTGGTGATGTGATAAATCGCTATCTCCCCCAGGAAATTTGGCCAAGCTTTCATAGCCCAGTTACCCTGATGTTGGGAATCGACGACAGTGCGGGTGAGCACCTTGATATTCTTTTCGGCACACAAGGCATCGAAGTCCTTAACTGTGCAGAAATGAATATTGGGAGTGTCATACCACTGGTGTGGCATGAACTTCGAAACCGGCATTCGACCCTTTCTTGCCAGGTAAATTCGACTCTTCCAGTTACCGAAGTTAGGAAAAGTCACAATACCGTTTTTCCCGATGCGCAACATATCATCGACTAATTCATCGGGATTGCTCAGTGCCTGCAAAGTCTGTGCTAGTAATACCGTATCGAAGCTGTTGGACTGAAAATTGGACAGGCCCTGATCTAGATTTTGCTCGATTACATTTACACCGTTCTCGATACAGCGTTCGATGTTGACCTCATCGATCTCCAGGCCAATCTCCGAGACTTCTTTAGAAGTCTTGAGATAGTGCAGCAGACTGCCGTCACCGCACCCCAGGTCCAGCACACGGCTTCCCGGTTTAATCCACTTTGCAATAATTTCCAGATCTGGTCGCATACTAGTTTTTTAAAAGCCTGCTATTGCTTAGCCGAACTATCCAAATCAGGCCTGCTCGGCACTGATCTCCTTATGCACTCTGCCCAGGTATTTGGAGAAAGCGTTGACGTATCTGGGTATAGGCAAGAGGAAAGCATCATGTCCCTGGTCGGCTTCGATCTCCAGGTAAGTGACTTCCCGTCCCACTTTTAGCAAATCATTGACGATCTCCCGAGATCGCTCAGGTGGAAACCGCCAATCGGTGCTGAAAGACATCAACATGAATTTGCAATCGCTATTAGTAAAGGCCTTACTTAGGTCGCCATCAAAATCCACCGAAGGATCGAAGTAATCCAGCGCCTTGGTCATCAACAAATAAGTATTGGCGTCGAAGTTCTCAGAAAACCTTTCACCCTGGTAGTGCAGGTAACTCTCTACCTGAAAATCTACATTAAATCCAAAACTGAGATTACCGCTGCGTAAGTCCCTTCCGAAATTAGTGCCTTCGGTCTCGAAGTCAGTAACAGTCTTACCAAACTTGGCGCGCATCGCACTGTCGGAAAGGTAGGTAATGTGGCCTACCATGCGAGCGAGCATAAGCCCCTGTTTTGGATAGGTGCCTTGTTCCAGGTAGCGACCTTCATGAAAATTGGGGTCGCTGCTGATGGAGTGGCGGGCTACTTCATTGAAGGCGATATTCTGAGCCGACAGTTTCGGTGCCGCTGCGATACAGATCGCGTGGCGCAGTCGCTCCGGGTAGCTGATAGCCCAGCGCAACACCTGCATTCCTCCCAGGCTGCCGCCTACTACGGCCGCCCATTTCTTTATGCCCAGCCGATCCATCAGCATAAACTGGCTCTTCACCCAGTCCCTGACTGTAACAACAGGAAAATCCGCCCCGAAGTATTTATTGGTTTGCGGGTTAATGGAGGTAGGACCGGTACTACCAGCGCAGCCGCCCAGGTTGTTCAGACTTACAACACAAAATAAATTGGTATCGATCGCCTTGCCGGGACCAATACAGGCGTCCCACCAGCCGGGCTTGGGATCATCTATACTGTGAATACCGGCCGCATGATGGTCACCACTAAGAGCATGACAGATTAGAATAGCGTTGGTTTTGCTGGCATTCAATTTGCCATAGCTCTCCACAACTAAATCGAACGCAGGCAGGACCTTGCCACTTCGCAGCGTAAGCGGTTCGTCAAAGTGATGTACCTGGGGTTTTACCAGGCCAACTGAATCTGCTGGAATCGAAATGGACATGAGCTGTGTAAGCGCAGTTGACGCCTTGGTTCTGTTACCTTAGTTCTAAGAGACTTGTATGATTTTCAGGGTTTCTGGAATCGAATTCGGATGATCGATACACAACTTTTTTAATCGGCTGGTGTGACCACTCACAATAGTAATTGCACTTTGTTTAACTTGGAACTGTTTGGATAAGAATCTGATAAGCTGCTTGTTTGCCTTGCCATCACTAGGCGCTGCAGTCAGACGAATCTTCAAATTATCACCGATGACGCCTGCTATGGAAGATTCATTGGATTTAGGCTGCACTCTGCAATCCAAGTATAGTTGCTTGCCAACCCAACGGAAGAACACCTCTAAATACCAATTACGACAGCTGCCAATTGTTCAGTAATTCCGAATGTCTGGATAAGTACATTCTGAATAAGCCCAATGCCGACAAAAATAAGTATTGGTGAAAAATCCAACCCACCCATCGAAGGGATCACCTTTCTGATCGGCGCCATGATAGGTTCGGTAAGCTGCCAGATCAATCTCAATAACGGATGGGGATTCGTGCTTCCTGAAAACATCATGACAAACGACATAATAATGGATGCTATTATAGCGTAGTAGTAAATGTTGATCATAAAATACAAGATTCCGACAAACGACCAGGTAATGATGAATGCGACTGAAGGCATACTGCCGCCATAAAGAAATATCAACGCACAGATTGCAATCGCTTCAATAATCAATGCCAGCACCAGACAGGAAAAATCAACGCCCCTATAGCCGGGTATGAAATTCCGAAAGATTCTGACGAGAGGATCAGTAATCTTCACTATAGCTTGCGATACTGGATTGTAAAAATCTGCTCTGGCGACCTGTAACAGAAACCGCAACAGAATCGCCAGCAGGTAAAGCCCGCCGAGAGTGTTGAATAATAGAGCGGTAGTACTGCCTAACACACCCATGATGAATTCTCTTTTGTCCTCACAAATATTCTATTCGGTAAAGTTTCAATTTTTACCGAATTCGTTAGCCAGTTCGATAGACCTGGCACGAGCGGATGCTAGCGCCCGTTTAACTGTTTCCCGCAAGCCTTCCTCTTCGAACTGGTTCAGAGCCTGCTCCGTGGTTCCGCCGGGCGAGGTGACTTTTTGCCTTAACTCACAGATGTCATCTTCACTGTGGATTGCTAATTCAGCGGCACCGGTCGCTGTCTGATACACCAGAGTCTTCGCAATCTCTTTGCTTAATCCCAATTCCTGGGCTGCATCCTGCAATGCTTCCATAAAAAGAAAGAAATAGGCAGGGCCACTACCTGACACCGCAGTAACGGCATCTATATCAGATTCATTGTCTACCCAAACACTGATACCGACTGAATCCATGAGCTGCGTGGCTAATTGCTTCTGACTTTCTGTAATATTGGCATTGCCGAACAGCCCACTGACGCCTTTGCCGATAAGCGCAGGCGTGTTCGGCATACAGCGTACCATGGCGTGTTGTTCACCGAGCCAAGCTTGCAGATGCCCGAGTGTTATTCCTGCCGCGATAGATACAATCAAGGGCCCTTGCTCAGAGTCTGGCAAATGGAGCCCAGTACAGACGCTCTCGATTGCCTGTGGTTTCACTGCCAGCACGATAACATCGGCGCAGTCAGCAATCTGCTGATTGGAGGCGGTGGTAATCTTACAGTCGGCAGCAAGCTGCTGCAGCTTATCATTATCGATGTCTGCGGCCTGTATCGATGCGCTGTCCATTCCCCTGGCCAGCAATCCACGAATCAGGCTGTTCGCCATGTTGCCTGCACCGATAAAACCTATGTTTATACTATCCAAAATCTCTCCTGGCCAATGTATCTCGCCGCTCGGCAAGATCCAGGTTGCATGCAGCCACGCTAGGCGGCTATTCTATCTCAATCACCATGGGCTGGATAATCCGAAATGGCTTATCCTCGAGGCAGCTGGGAATCTTAATCGGCGCGTGGGCCAAAAATGGCGGTTCCTAATCGAATCAGAGTTGATCCTTCGGCAATGGCTGCTTCGAAATCATTGCTCATGCCCATCGAAAGAGTATCCATCGAAGGGATGCGGTGTTGCAGGTCTCTAAATACGGCGGCGAGTTCACTGAAACATTCCCGTTGAGACGGCTTGTCAGGCAATGCGGCGGGGATTGCCATTAATCCGCGCAGCTCGAGCCTGGGCAGAGTCGCAATGTAATCACACAAGTGCCCACAGTCAGACAGTCTGGTGCCCGATTTACTCGCCTCGTCTGACAGATTGATCTGGACACACACATTCAGCGGCGCACACGATTCAGGCCGTTGCTCATTCAGGCGACGGGCGATCTTGTCGCGATCCACGCTGTGCACCCAGTCGAACTGTTCGGCTATGCCGCGGGTCTTGTTTGTCTGGATCGGTCCAATGAAGTGCCAGATTGGATCCAGCTTGAGCAACTCTGCAATTTTGGATTCGGCTTCCTGGAGATAGTTTTCTCCGAAATCTCTGATCCCTGCAGCTGCTGCTTGACGGATACTCTCGATTGGCTGTTTCTTGCTCACTGCAAGCAGCTTTACCGAGCCCTGGGGCCGTTGGTATTTTTCTTCGAAGCCTCGAATACACTGGTCTAGAGACCTTATATTTTCTGCTATGCTGGTCACGTTTTCGGCACTTTTAGGCATTGATTAGTCTGGGATAATCGCTACAGGACAGGTACTATAGGTGACGCTGTAGCTATAAACCAGGCGTTTCAGCTCGGGCTTTTCAAGAACATACTCCCGAATCAATAGTAAGAATCAGCGCGCAGAAAACTAATCACTGCTGTTACGGGTAAGACTCTCAAAGGTAAGAAAAATGGATATTACTGAATTATTGGGTTTTAGCGTAAAGCAAGGGGCCTCTGATTTACACGTTACCGCCGGTATGCCTCCTCTTATTCGAGTGGATGGGGACATTCGACGCATCAATGTGCCGGAGATGGATTCTAAAGAAGTGCATGCACTGATTTATGAAATTATGAATGACAAGCAGCGCAAAGACTACGAAGAATTTCTCGAAACCGACTTTTCATTTGAAGTGCCAAATCTTGCTCGCTTCAGGGTAAACGCCTTTATGCAGAATTGAGGCTCAGCTGCTGTGTTTCGAACTATTCCGTCCAAAGTGCTCACAATGGAGCAGTTAGGTATGGGGGATATATTTCGGCAGATCTCTGACGTTCCAAGAGGGCTCGTTGCGGTTACCGGACCGACAGGTTCCGGCAAGAGTACGACTCTGGCCGCGATGATGGATTACGTCAATGACACCAGATACGAACATATTCTGACCATTGAAGACCCTATCGAATTTGTACACCAGAGCAAGAAGAGCCTGGTTAACCAGCGTGAGGTACACCGAGATACGCATGGATTTAACGAAGCACTCAGGTCAGCTTTACGTGAAGACCCCGACATCATCCTGGTAGGTGAGTTACGTGACCTCGAAACTATTCGGCTGGCACTCACCGCGGCGGAAACGGGCCACTTGGTATTTGGTACTCTGCATACCACCTCTGCTGCTAAGACAATCGACAGGGTTATCGACGTGTTCCCAGCGGCAGAAAAAGACATGGTGCGTTCCATGCTTTCAGAGTCCTCACAGGCGGTAATTTCCCAGAATCTTCTGAAGAAACAGGGTGGTGGCCGTGTAGCAGCTCATGAAATAATGATCGGCACGCCTGCGATTCGAAATCTGATTCGTGAAGACAAAGTTGCCCAGATGTACTCGGCAATTCAGACCGGCGCAGGGGTCGGTATGCAGACCCTGGACCAGTGTTTGAAGGAGTTACTGCAGAAAGGCCTGATCTCACGTGAAAACGCCAAATCCAAATCCAAAGCCAAGATGCCTGAGAATTTTTAGTCGAATGCCCGAAAACGACTAAGCGCCTTTCTTTTCTGCCGTTTCTCTCAGGTACTCAGCAAACCAGTTTTCCAAAATGATTTGCGCCGCAACGTCATCGATGGCTGCTTTCTTTCGGGCGCCATTATTTTCTTCCACGACCCTTTCTATGGCAGCTTTAGAGGACAGGCGTTCGTCGATGCCAAAGCAGGGGATATTGAATCGACCATTTAGACGGTTGGCAAACTTGATCGCACGGGCAAGCAATTTGCTTTCGCTACCATCGAGATTGTAGGGTAATCCAACAACAAACAGATCTGGTTTCCATGCGTCAATCAGCTGCTGAATGTTATCCCAATCTGGCACACCATCCCTGGCCTTGAGAACGGTGACGGCTCTTGCTGATGCAGAGATACTCTGGCCGAAAGCGACGCCGATACGTTGGGTTCCATAATCGAACGCCAATGCCCCTACTGGTTTGCCACAATTACTGGGTAAAGTGTCAATTGTCATGGGCTCGATAGACCCTAATGGTTCAGCCAGGAGTCAGTGTAATAGCTGGCAATGAATTGTCAGGAATGGCCTGCCTCGGGTGAAATTTGTTGCAGGTCGATTCCCAGCAGCGCAGCAGCAGCAGTGGGCTTGCTGGCATAATCGCTGGAGAAAATGAGCTCCAGATTTGCTGGCGCCGTAAGCCAGGCATTTTCAGTAATTTCTCTTTCCAGTTGTCCTGCTTCCCATCCTGCACAGCCAAGCGCGACCAGGTAATTGTCAGGACCATCTCCTTTGGCGATATCCTGCAATATTGTCCTGGATGTACAGATAGTAATCTCGGGCGTAACTGCTATCGACGATTCCCAGGTTTGCCCGGCGTCATGAAGAATGAAACCCTTGTCTCGTTCTACCGGTCCGCCGGCGAGCACATGTCGATCCTGAAAGAGGCCTTCCTGTGCGGAGCACACGATATCCAACTCATCGAAGATATCGGCAACGCAGGCTTGTAGCGGTTTGTTGATGACGATGCCCAGAGCACCGTCTTCATTATGTTTCCACAGGTAGGTCACAGTATTCGCGAAATAGGAATCCAGCATCTGCGGCATGGCTATGAGAAATTGATTCTCTAAGTAATTTGTTGAGGGCTCAATCGGCATAGGAGACAAGTATTCGGAGGGTTTAGAAGCAGGAAAGAGCGATTCTCTCATGGGATCATTTGCTGCGAAAGATTTCTAGTATATCAGCTTCTAAGGCCGGAGATCATTAGAAGCTGGTTAGTGCGTTGCCCTCATGAAATCGCCAGGTGCGGATGATTTCCAGTATATCAGCCTCCGCTCGCATTGCCTCAGGAAATGGCTGGAAAGGTGCGGCCAATTTAACAATCTCTGTTGCAGCCTGGTCGAGTATGCTGTACCCAGATGATTGCAATATTTGAATTTCATCAACTTCACCAGTAGGGAGCAACGCAACTAGCATCCTGAGACTGCCATAGATTTGTTGACGTCGGGCCTCGGAAGGATAATTGATGTTACCGACAGCTTCGATTCGTCTGCGCCAAGTGTCTAGATAGAGTGCGCCATAGCTCTTTTGTGTCGCCGCCGATGAAATTGTATAGCGGCGTGGTCGTTTGGCGTAGGCTTGTCTTCGCAAATCCAATTGTGCCTGCAAACTGGTGATGGCAAGACTCAATTCGTCTTTTGCTGCTTTATCAGTTAGGGGTTGTTGTTTATCTGGTTCCAGCTCGTCAAGTTGTTGACTGATTAGATCTTCTTCATCCAATGTAGAGATGATCGCAATATCTCGCAATTCGGCGTCATTAATAATGTCCGGGGCCTGAGGAATCGGTAGCACTTCCTGGATGGTATCGTCGTTGAAGTCTGATTCGAATGGGGTGCTCGGCGCAGCGGCTTCATCGAGTACTCCGCTTCCTGTCTGGTTTTCCTGTGCTAGAAAATCAGCATCCTCTGGTGCGAGCTCACTGCGGTATTGAGCCATTGTGACTTCCAGTGTTGTCTGGCTATTCAATTCTTCCAGATAGAAAAATCCAACACCAAGAATAATAATCGCATGGACACAAATTGACAGGAACACAGTAAAACCGAAACGTTCATTAGACAGATCGTCATCGGCAGTAGTCATTATGTCTCCTCGTCTTGCACGAAGACTGGTTAGCGGGCATCCAGTTTTTGCTGAATGCAATCCAGTAGATCAGCGGCGATATCCAGGTTGTAAGCCCGGTCTATTTCGCGAAGGCAGGTTGGACTGGTGACGTTGATCTCGGTGAGAAAGTCTCCAATTACATCCAACCCTACGAACAATAGTCTCCTTTCTTTTAGAGCAGGGCCAACCTGGTCACATATCCAACGATCTCTTTCGCTGAGTTCCTGGGCGATACCACTGCCTCCTGCGGCTAGATTGCCGCGTGTCTCTCCCACTGCTGGAACTCTAGCCAGTGAATATTCCACCGGGTCGCCGTCTATCAGCAGTATACGTTTATCACCGTTTTCAATTTCGGGGATATACTTCTGCGCCATAATCTGTCGACAGCCACCGCTGGTTAGGGTCTCTATTATCACGCTCAGATTGGCGTCGTCGTTTTTAACCCTGAAGATGGATGTCCCACCCATGCCATCTAAAGGTTTATATATAACGTCTTCGTGTTCGGTGCGGAATGCCTTTAATTTTTCTTCCGAACTTGCGACCACGAAAGGAGGGCAACACTGAGGAAATTTGGTGGCAAAGAGCTTCTCATTGCAATCACGCAGGCTCTGGGGATCGTTCACCACCAAAGCCCCATCCTGTTGTGCCTGTTCGAGCAGATAGGTCGTGTAAACATAATCCAGATCGAAGGGAGGGTCTTTGCGCATGAGGATGACATCGAGTTCGCTCAGCGGTTGATCACTCTTGCTTCCGAAGCTATACCAGTCATTCTCATCATCCATGACTGAAAGAGTAAGCATCTTTGCTTTTGCTATTCCCTGGTCCATGTAAATGTCAGACTGCAACATGTAATGAATAAGCCAGCCGCGATTCTGAGCGGCCAGCAACATCGCCAGTGTTGTGTCTTTTCTAACAGTGATGGACTCGATAGGGTCCATCACTACACCAAGCTTGATACTCATTTGGACTTTCTCTGGGTGCGATCGCCAGGGAGTTTGCATCTCCCCTCGAGCAATGTGCTATAACCCTGCAAATACTAGACGAAATCATATCTCACTTTACGATTATAAGCGACGTAGTAGCTTGCAGGTATCGAGTTTCATTAAGGTTTTTAAAAAAGCTTACTAAAGAGTTTACTAAAGAGCTTGCTAAAAAGTTTATAATAGCCTCTTTGTTAACGGGTGTAGCATTACTGTGAAGTATTTGGGATATAGCTGGGGTATAGGCGGAGTACTGATTTTGCTGCTGTCTGCCATTTACCGACTAACGCCCATGGTCCTGGCCCTGGAGAATTCGCCGATGCTTCTTTTACATTGGGCTTCACTGATTTTTTCAGTCGTTTATATGGCATATGCAGAAGGTTATAAGGGCTTCCACCTGGGTTTTGCGCCTCGCGTAGTAGTAAGAGCCATTTACTTGCGTCAGAATCCAAGGACTGTCCACACGCTGCTCGCACCGGCGTTCTGCATGGGATATTTCTATGCAACGAGAAGGCGCAAGCTGACCTCTATTGGCATTACCCTGATGATCATCTGCTTCATCATAATCGCAAGAATGCTGCCACAGCCCTGGCGGGGCATTGTCGATGCGGGTGTAGTCGTCGGGCTGGCAATCGGTGTCGCCTCAATTGTCTATTTTGTTTTTCTGGGGCACAGCAAACCTGAAGCCATCCAGACGTCGGCAGAATTACCCGGTGACAGCTAAAGAGATGCTAGAGCGATGAACAGTGTCAGCAAGGATCAGCGAGTTGTGGAGCGGGGTAAGAGTTGCGCAATTGTTGTTACTTACAATCCGGACATTGCTGCCCTGTTGAAACTGCTCGGACAGCTGAATAAAGAAACGGATTTTGTAGTCATTGATAATGGATCTCCTGATATTGAAAACCTGGCAGAGTCAATTAATGTGTACGACCGTTGTCAGAATCTTGTGCGTCTGGGGGAGAATGAAGGGCTGGCTAAGGCGCTCAATATTGGCATTAAGCTGGCACAGAATAGTGATTGCGATTTCGTGTTTTTATTTGATCAGGACAGCAGCCTCTGCGATTTGTTCGTCAGCCGCATGATTTCCGCATACACAGATGCAAGCCAGCATAGCACCAAGGGCGTGGCAGCTGTTGGTCCACGCATTATCAACTCGCAAACCATGCGGCAAACCCCATTCAAGCTCTTCAACAAGCTCATGCTACGCTCGGACCGATTGTTCCCGGGAAGCGGCAAGCACTACATCGCCGATTTTCTCATTACATCCGGGACCTTGTTGATACTGCAGCACGTCGAAGAAATAGGTGATATGAAGGAGAGCTACTTTATTGACAACGTAGACCTGGAATGGTGTTTTCGTGCCAAGTCGATGGGGTATGATCTGATTGGAACTGATGATGCAGTACTCTATCATGCCATTGGTGAGCGTAGTATGAATCCTCTCGTGCGTGCTGGCGTCATGGCCCAACACAATCCAGCACGGACCTATTATTCCAGCAGAAATAGAATTCATCTTTACGGCGTCGACTATTCTCCCCTTGGCTGGAAACTGCGAGATATGGTGCGCTTCTTTATCAAGGCAGGATGGCTGTTGTTATCGTCAAATCAACGCAAACAATATTGGCACCACATCAGCTCCGGCATACGTGATGCGAAGTCCCTAAGTTAATATGAGTGTCAATCCAAGAATCGCCATACTGCTAGCTACCTATAATGGCAGCAAGTACCTGGCCGAACAGCTCGATTCAATTCTGAATCAGTCCTACGAGAATTTTGTCATAGTGGTGCGGGATGATGGTTCCAGCGATGACACGGTCGCGCTGTTAAATGACTATGCAGTAAGACAGGCAGACAAGGTCCATTTACTGGAAAATGACGGCACTAACAGAGGGGCAAGTGGTAGCTTCTCCTTTCTCATTGAGTACGTGCTGGAAAACAAACAAGTGCTAGGATTGGCAGATGCCTACATGATGTTCTGCGACCAGGATGATAT